>SNQW01000024.1_pt1 | contig 189791 bp, 181 predicted proteins | sample 2580511 | NCBI WGS metagenome assembly SNQW01 (sample SAMN10953775, study PRJNA522744) | food fermentation metagenome | isolation source: 8-hour incubation of native-enriched microbial consortia from nixtamalized... | place: Mexico | collected 2017-09-24
GGCGGGAACACTCCGCCCCGGTTCGGCCGCCACGTCTCCGTCGATCTGCCCCAGTACCGACTCCACGCGGCCGATGAGCCACGCTGGTGTGAGCCACTCATCCGTCGCTGACGTGCGGATGGTCTCCAATCGTGCTGCCGTTACGCCCGCACGGTCACGTCGGGCGCGCCGGCTGGCTTCCGTGACGGTCAGGTTCCCATCGAGAACCTCGCGGGTGAGCTCGGCATCGGCGAGGAAGGTCCGCGCCGCACGCACCAGCCGGACGCTCACGCCTGCCGCACGCGCCGCGGCGTCCTGGGTCATGCCGAGGCCTGCAGCATTGCCTTGCTGGCCGGTGGTTCGCGTCGCCAGAGCCGCGGCGACGGCCGCCCGCTGACTTGTGGAGAGATGGCGCCGAGTGACGTTGTTGGCGAGCACGAACGCTCGCGCCGCAGCTTCGTCACCTGCGAGCTTCTCCACCACGAGAGGGATTCCCAACCGCTCGCACGCGCGTGCGCGATGGCGACCGTCGATGAGGTACTCGACCCCATCGGCAGCGACCCAGGACGTCGCAGGCACGTACTGGCCGTTCTCGGCGATGCTCCGCGACAGTGCCTCGAACTCTTCCGCGGGAATCTCAGGAAGGAGTAGCGCGAGGTCGTGCAGCGGGAGGGTGGGAGCCGAGGCGCGCATCACACCAAAGTACAGAGACGCGTCGCCATCTCCTCTCATACCTCCGTCCGAACACGCGCCGAGAGGGTGAACAAGCAGGGCCACAGCCGAGGCCTTGAGGGCGCGCTCGACCGTCAACTCGGCGACGACGTAGAGGAGCGACGCCACCGCATTCAGGAGGTGTTCGTGGCTCAGGTCCAGGATGGCGCCTAGCATCCTTCTGCCTGACGATGTGTAGCAGCGTACCGGCCGGCCGGGTAGTAGCGGTCCAAGCGAGCGCAGGCTGGACGCGCGCTCTCCCCGACTCGCCACATCTAGCGCGAACCGGCGAACACCTCCGGTCTTCACGCCTAAGCCCCTCACCCTGCGCACTCGTGCGTTGTCTCTGCTCGATGGCCTTTCTGACCGAAGCGCCTTGAGCTCAGAATCCCGCCGGAGCGACACGGCAGTGTCTCGTTGGATAGCGCTCTTCGATGCGTAACTCTTCGAGCACCTTTCCACGAACGTAGCTACAGCAAGCGAGCTTCTTGATTTGGCACGCGAACCCCAAACCGCTCCCCCGAACTCACCTGCTGCGCCACCCGCCGCAACGCCAGCAACAACGGCTCCACCAACACCGACCCCAGCACCACGTACCGCACGGCCGCCTCCGCAGACTCCTCCGGCACCCCCGCGATCTCCGCATCCGCTATCCGCCGTGCACTTGCGAGGTACTCCGTCATCGCCGCCTCCGGAACCGTGAACCCGACGCGCTCCAGCCCCTGCAACGCTCGCGCGACCGCATGCAGCACCGCCGGGTCACACATCCCCGGCTTCCACCCGAGCCGGGTGGCGAGCGCCTCGGCGCCGGCGAGGTCCAACGAGTCATCGGCCGGCGGGGTGATCGCGGCGTGCGCGGTCCCCAGCAGCTCGTGTGGGTTCGAGGGCGGATCATCCAGCGCCGCGACCACCCGTCGCGTCTCGGCAATGCTCACGCCCGCGTCGAGCAGTGCTCGGATGACGCGCAGCCGCTCCACGTGCTTCTCGCCATAGACGGCCTGCGTCGCGGAGGTGCGCTCTCCCTCGGGCAGCAGGCCCTCGCGCAGGTAGTACTTGATCGTCGGCACGGTCACGCCGGTCTGCGCTGACAGTTCGGAAATCCTCATGGCCACCTCTTGACTTCGATAGTAGCGCTATCCATTATGGATAGCATCGCTATCTAGTTGAGGAGTCGCCATGTCGAAAGCCGTCACGGGCCGCATGACCCACCACCACGAGGGCGAGCTCGTCGTGTTCCACATCGGGATGCAGATCAACCGGTGGTGGCGCCCCGACCTGTGGCTGCCTGCGTTCGTGGCCATGCCGCGTATGCTCCGCGAGCTCAGCACCGAACCCGACTCGGGCCTGCTCGGCTACCAGCTCCTCCTCGGATCGGGCGGGCCCTACGTCGTGCAGTTCTGGTCGTCCGTCGACAAGCTCTACGCCTATGCGTCGAACCCGGACCAGCAGCATCGTCCGGCGTGGACCGCCTTCAACCGCGCCGCCCGCAAGGCTCCGGGAGCGGTCGGCGTGTGGCACGAGACGTTCCTCGTCGACACCGCCGAGAGCGTGTACGTCTCGACGAAGCGCATGGGCCTCGCAGCCGCGACGGAGCACGTTCCCGTACCGCGACGCCACCACCGTGCGCAGGCGCGATTCACGGATGGGCGGACGGCGGCCCCCGCGGCAGCGCCCGCGCACGACCCAACGGCGTGAGGCAGGTCGCGCTCAACGTCCGGACGGACGGCGAGGTGCGGATGGCATGCGCCCCCGGCCACGGCTCCGGCGACGCGCGATCACTCGCGCCACCGCGCGCACGAGCAGGAACGCGAGCACGAGGATCACGACCGCGACCGCTGCGGTGATGGCGAACCCGGTCCAGCTGAAGAACGACGCGTCCATGCCTGGATCCTAGCGCTCCGCATGCTCCTGGGCAGGCCCCTCGAATATATTGCATACGTCGTCGTATGAGGTCTTCAATTGGTCACAGGCGGGCAATTGATCTGATCGGAGAGAACGTGCGCAAACACCTCAGACTCGCCAGCCTGCTCACCGCTGCGATCGTCGGCTCATCATCCCTCGCAACCGTCCCGGCCGCCTCCGCGGATACCGGTGCGGACGGAACCGACCTCGCGACCGAGGAGATCGTCGCGCTGGTCACGGAGGTCGCGCCCGTGCCCATCACCGCTGCCCAAACGACCGAGAGTTCCGAGCAGATCGTGGCCACCCTCGACGGCGGCGGAAAGGCCACGATTGCCGCGGCACCGGACGACGGGATCTCCGTCCTCTTGCCCGACGGTGAGGAAACGATGTCCGTGTCGCTTCCCGGCGCTGGCCACCTTGATGACGCGACCGTCGGAGAGGACGGGTCAGTGACCTATCTCGGCGACGCGAACACGCCATCGATCAACGTCATCGCCGGCGAGGAGGAGATTCGCGCGAGCGCGATCATTAGCGATGCCTCGCAGACCGAGCGCTTCGAGTACGACTTCGGCGGAGGGGTGTCGGTCGAGGTCCAGCAGGACGGTAGTGCGATCGCCTATATGGCCGAAGAGGTCACCGACCCGGACACGGGCGCGACGTCCCTTGTCGAGAAGATCATCGCCGACGTCGCGGTGCCATGGGCGCGGGATGCCGCCGGCGTCAACGTGCCGACACGATACGAGTCATCCGGATCGGCTCTGATCCAGGTCGTCGAGCACCGCGGCGGCGACTACGCGTACCCGATCGTCGCGGACCCGACGTTCGACCGCCCCAACTTCTTCCAGTACCGCATGCGATTCAACCGAGCGGAGACGGCCATCATCTATGACAAAGGCCTTGGCGCACTCGGAGGGCTCGCGTGCGGGACCATGGCACCCGTCTGCCTCCTCGCCGCGGGATCACTGGTGTGGAACGCCGGCATCGCTGAGAAGTCCCGACCGAAGAAGTGTGTGCAGGTGACGGCGACCCAGCCCTATGTCGTCCCCGGTCTCGTCTGGTGGGTCGATACCTACCGCGGCGGACCTTGCCGGTGAGGAACAGACGATGAAGCCCACGTGGTTCTCAACGATCACACGCCCTCGAAGCCATCTCATCGCGACCCTGTGCGTATGGGGCTGGTTCCTTGCGGTGCTCGTGGGAGCGAACTCCGTGCCCCAGCTCGCTCCGGCGCTCGAAGCGACTGCGGCGGCGGGCGCCGCTGTGTGGTTCGGCGCGATGATGAAGCGATATCGCAACGCGCGCCGTCATACCTCTCCGCCCGGGCCCACACCGTGAGCCACGGCCGGGGCTCCTGTCAGAGAGCGCGACGATGCCGGACAGCCGCTCGCCCGCGCCGGTCATGGAACCTCGACGCTTGGCGGCCTGACGTAAGGTACAGCGACGTCTTAACGGCAGGATGCAACCCGTAGGAGCGATTGTGAAGCAACCAACGAGACGAGCGATGGTCAGCATAGGATTCGTCGGCGCTGGCGTCATCGTCCTCGCCATCGTCATGGCGATTGCTGAGGGCTACATTTCAGACGCGGAGCACACGACTGGCAACCTCGCACCTGCTGCTCTGACTGGCCTGCTCGGCGCATGCCTCATGCTCGTCGGCTTCGGAAGCATCCTCCTCCGAAAGGAGTGACCAAGGGTCTACAGCTCTGCTCGATCGGCCCCGCTACCCATCAGGGTGGCGGGTCGCCCATACCCGCACACCGCTCGTTGATTCCACGCATCCCGAGCGCAGCCGTGTAGTCCCGGACCCGCGAGTTTTCAGGAACATGAGCTTCATGCCCCAGATGGGGCCGTTCCAAATCCAGCTCGGATCAGCCGCCCTTGGGTACGCGGCGGTCTGGCTCGGGGCCACAACCTGGAACAGCTCATCCCCTCGCACCTGACACCGCGTTTGCACCCAGTCTCGCGGGCTGGTCTGCTCGCAGGTGGCGGAGGGCGACCTCTCAGCCCGCGCAGGTCAGACCGCGGCCGGCGGCTCCGTCAAGACGTCACCGCCACACTCGTCGCCGGCATCACACGCCGAGCGGGTCATGGCTTCCATCGTGAATTGCGCACGGACACGGAGCGATCGGCGAGGTTGACGCCGGTCATAAAGGCAAGGAGCCCGATCACGAGGTACACGGCAAGCGCATCTCCAGCCGGGCTGTCGAGGTTGCCCGACGAGCCGAACCACGCAAGGACCCCGAACCACACCAGAACGGGAACGATGGCGAGAAGAGTGCCGAGCCTGCTGCCGACCCGCCCCACCAACGCCCCCCAGAGGAGAAGAGCCACGCCCACCGCGACAAAAAGCATGATGTCCACCTCTAGCAGTTCCTCACCCACGGCCACCACACGCCCGCCGGCCCCGACACGATGCCGCGGGATCGGGTTCGCTGTGTCATGCGACACATGGAAGCATACATATGAGGTCACAACCGATATTCTCGCCTCGAGGTACCCGACGAGTGCAGCGTGGAGAACCGCAACCGTCGCGCCGCACAGCAATCCAGCGAGAGACTCAGCCCGCCGCAATCCCCCGCAGCAACCGCACCACCGTCTCCTCCACCCGCTCCGCACTCAACGGCTGCCCGATCAGGGCGGAGTACGAGGCGATCGCGATGAACTCGTCGGCGACTGCGGCGGCATCCACGTCGGCCCGTACGTCTCCGTCCGTGCGTCCGCGGGAGATCCGCTCCGCCACCCACTCCCGGATCGGCGCCGCCAGCCGCTCGTTCAAGACGAGCCCCAGCTCCGGATCAGCCGCCGTCACCTCGATGAGCGCCCGCGCGAGCGACACGCCCTCGGGTCGAGCGAGCCCCGCGGACACCGCTGTGAACCACGAACGCAGGTCCGCGCCGAGGTCGTCCGTTATCGGCACGACGACATCTGAACCGGGGATCGCCCCCTCGAGCAGCGCCTCCCCGAGGATCGTGGCCTTCGACGGCCACCACCGGTAGATCGTCTGCTTCGACACCTCCGCCTCCGCCGCGAGGCCCTCGATCGTCACGGCCTCATATCCGTCTGCGGCGAGCGCGCGACGCATCGCCTCCAGCACGGACTGGCGGGCCTTTTCACTGCGAGGACGGGGCACCTTTCGAGCGTACTCAGGCGTACACTGGAACATAAGTAGACGCATCGTTGCGAAACTACGACGGCACCCGAGCAAGGAGAAAGAGCATGGCCCTCACCGCACACTCCACCATCGGCGACTGGATGAACGACCCCACCGGCGGCCCGCTCATCCGGGGCCTCTTCGAGCAGACGGGCGCCGACCCCGAGCTCCTCACCCCCGTGCTCGGACTCCCCCTGCAGCAGCTCGTCGCCATGAGCCAGGGCCAGCTCCCGCAGTCGGTCGTCGACGACCTCGTGCGCGCCGCGAACAACGGCGAGATCCCCGAAGACGACGCCTCCGCGGGCTGGACCGAGAAGGTCACGGGGGGCCGCTTCGCCGGTAAGACCGTCATCGTCACGGGCGCCGCCTCCGGCATCGGCAAGGCCACCGCCTCGCGCATCGCCCGCGAAGGCGGACGCGTGATCGCCAGCGACATCGCGGCCGAGAAGCTCGATGCCCTCAAGGCCGAGCTGCCGGACGCCGACATCGTCACGGTCGCGGGCGACCTGACGAAGCAGGACGCGATCGACGCCGTCGTCGCCGCGGCGGGCGACCGCATCGACGGGCTCGCGAACGTCGCCGGCATCAACGACGACTTCTCACCCGCGGGCGAGACTCCCGATGCGGTGTGGGACCGCGTCATCGCGATCAACCTCACCGCGCCGTTCAAGCTCATGCGCGCGGTCATCCCCGTCATGGAGAAGGCCGGTCGCGGCGCGATCCTCAACGTGTCGAGCGAGGCGGGCCTGCGCGGCAACGCCTCGGGCAACGCCTACACGGCCAGCAAGCACGGCATCATCGGCGTCACCAAGTCGGCCGCGTTCATGTACGGGCCGAAGGGTATCCGCGTGAACTCCGTCGCCCCAGGCGGCGTCGCCACCGGCATCCCGATGCCCCCGCACATGTCCGAGTACGGCTCCGGCCGCCTCGCCCCGTTCCAGCAGGCCATCCCGACCGTCGCGACCGCTGAGCACCTGGCCGCATCGATCACGTTCCTGCTGTCGGACGACGCCGTGAACATCAACGGCGCCATCCTCGCCTCCGACGGCGGCTGGTCCGTGCAGTAACGCGACTCCATGGAACCGACGCCCCCGCCGACCCGAACGGCGGGGGCGTTCTCGGTCTGGGGTCAGCGCTTCTGCGTGAGGACCGTGGTGGCGAGGGCGGTGGCGATGACGCCGAGCGCACCGACGCCGAGGAGCACGAGACCCGCAGGCCAGACCTCGCGCCGGAAGACGTCGTAGCTGTCGCTGTACTCGACGATGTGCTCGGCCGTACCGACTCCCGTGAGGCTGATGCCGACGATCAGGGCGACGACGGACACACCCCACGCGACGATCCATCCGAAGCGGTTCGCAGCCAGCCGGCGCCGCTCCGCGCGCTCGGCCTCCTCCGCCTCGGGCGCGATCCCCGACCGCGCGTCGTCACCGGTGTCGTGGGTCACCTCGGATGTGGTCTCCATGGCCGCACCATATCGGACGGGATCGGTTCCCGCGGGATGCCGGTCACACGACTCCGCCACGGCGCCCACGGAGTGGGCTGCGGTCGCCCAGGGCGCTCGTGGCGCCGTCACCTCCACCGACCAGCACGGGCACGCCTCGGAGCGGGTGCTCGCGCCCCATGGCCCCGTTCCGGGAGCTGATCCCCCGCGGCGGCGCAAGCCCCTGCCCGGACACCCTCCCTCGCCGTACCCTCGCCGCATGTTGAAGATCGTGTCGATCGTGATCCGCGTGAACGACCTCGCCGCCCAGACCGCGTTCTGGAAGGCCGCCCTCGACTACGTCGAGCGAGACCCTGCGGAGGACGACTGGGTCGTCCTCACACCCCGCGACGCCGAAGCACCGTGCATCGCGCTGGACGCGCACCACTCGGAGCGTGTGCTGCCGCCGCGCATCCACCTCGACATCTACGCCGACGACCAGTCCGCCGAGGTGGAACGCCTCGCTGAGCTCGGTGCGCGCGAGGTGCACTGGGACGGCCGCCCCGACGACGCGGACTTCATCATCATGGAAGACCCCGAGGGCAACCGCTTCTGCATCGTGGACCGACCTGACTGGCGCGGGTGGAGTGCCGGGTGAGTCCGGGGCGCTCGCGTGGGATCCCGGGGGTGCGGATGCGGGTGCGGAGTGCGGAACGCTCCGGGGTGGGCGGTGGGAGGGACGTTTCTGCGCCCGCACCGGGGCAGAGTGGCGCGCACGCCGTTGGCGAGTTCGAGAACGCTCCGGGGTGGGCGAGACCAGGCACGTTTCTGCGCCCGCACCGGGGTCCGGGGCGCGACCCAGGCACGGAAGCGCAGAAACGTGCCGGAGCCGCGCCAGCGTGAGGAGCGGTTCTGCACCGGCACCCGGCGCCAGGGCGAGGCATGCGGCGCGCGGTCGCTGGAAGCGCAGGATCAGGGAGTATCCGGCGCGGTGGTGCGCTCCGCGGCGAGGGCGCGGCGATGCGCCGTCAGTGCCGCCCGGACCGCCGAGTAGATGATCAACCACAGGAGCAGCAGCGCGAGGAGCGGGACGACCACGTAGACGAGCAGGAAGTAGACGGAGGCACCGGCGAACATCGCTCCAGCGTAGGGGCGCTCGTACTCGCCGGGAAGGCCCTGACACGGTTCGGACCGCCGCCTCCCGAACAGAATGCGAGAACGCCCCGGAACCGGCGACGGGGGGTGCGGTTATGCACTATCACTCGAGGGGCAGGGGCAGCTCCGGCGGTGTGGAGTGCGAAAAGGGACCGGGAACCGCGGAAAGAGGGACGAATCTGCACCCGCACCGGTGCCATGCGACGGCAGGCGGGGTGGGGCGACGGGGCTAGGAACGGGGGAGGCGGGAGCGGGCGGCGCGGACGAGGGCGGCGTTGCTCGGAGCGGCGGCGCCGTCCGGCAGGAGGAGCGTGTCCTCCAGGCCGATGCGCGTGTCGAGTCCGCGCTCTGCGGCCAGATCGAGGGCGGGCCAGGCCGACAGGTCCTCCCCGTGCAGGAGGATCGGCAGGTCGGCCTCTTCGCGCGCCACGTGGGCGATCAGCCCCTCGGCGTGCGGGCGAACGATGTCGGCGGCCTCCGCCGGAAGCTCCACGAGCACGCGCAGGCACGCGCCGCGGACTGGGGAGACCCGCCACGCCTCGAGCCCCGCCGCGTCCCAGATGCCCGCTTCCACGCCGATCCCCCGTCGATGCAGCGCCGCGGCAACCCCGTCCGCTCCGGCCTCGTGCCAGTTCACGGAGGCGTAGTCGGGGAGTTCCGTCCAGCCCTCGATGGCCTCGATCCGGCGAGCCACATCGGGCTCGGCCCATGCTCCGGTCGTCACGCCCACGGGCACGCCCGGCGCCGCGGCCCGGACGGCACCCAGCCAGCGCTGCACGTCTTCGGGGGCGAGGGAATCGCGGCCGCCGCCATCCTTCGGGTGCACATGGATCTCGGTCGCGCCGGCGTCGACGGCCGCCGCGGCATCCTGGGCCACCACCGTCTCGTCGGCGCTCAGCCATGGATGCTCCGCGACGTCCCTGGCACCGTTCACGCAGGCCTGCAGGATCATCCGCGACTCACCACATGAGGTCGCGCGGGTGCGCCTCGTTCGGGGCCACGTCGTCGGACGGCCCCTCTTCCGTGCGCACGAAATGCTGCACCTGACGCGCCGTCGCCGCGCCACGGCCGACCTTCACCGCCTCCTCCATCGACTCGAAGCTGCTGCCCAGCGTGTGCGACTCGCCCTGGATCCGGTTGAACCAGATGCCGTTGCGCGAGAAGGTCTCGATGTCTCCTGCGGCCATGCCCTGCCTTTCGTCTCCTCCTTTCTACGGGAGGCACCCGACGACCAAGACCCCCTTGACATGCCGTGTCCCGCCACGCGGCGGCGCCGATCCACCCCCTTGCGTGCAGCCCGGCCCGTTGCGGACGAGCGCAGAGGGCCGGGTCGACCGCAAGGAGCCGGGTCGGCTGCAGGAGGCGCGCCGTTCGTTGACCCACCCCCTTCGGTGCAGCCCGGCCCGTTGCGGACGAGCGCAGAGGGCCGGGTCGACCGCAAGGGGGTGGGTCGAGCTTCCGACGGGATCAGGCGACGTCGAGGACCCAGGTCACGCCGAAGCGGTCGGTGAGCATGCCGAAACCGGCGGACCACGCGGAGGCGGCGAGAGGCTCGATCACGGTCGCACCCTCGGCGAGGACGTCCCAGACGGGGTGCAGCTCATCCAGGGAGTCCGCCCGCAGCGACTGGAAGAAGGAGCGGTCCGTGATCGTCATCCCGTTCTCGCGACGGGTGGTGCCGGCAGTCGCGGCGGCGTCGTCCGCGCCCGGGATGTCGTACGCCATCAGCCGCACGGGTCCGTCGAGCTGCCCGAAAACGAGCGTGTCGAACCCGGGGACCCCGTCCGGCATCCCGAACTGCCCGTAGGTCGCCGCGGTCACCTCGCCGCCGAAGACCGAGCGGTAGAAGTCGAGTGCCTGTCGAGCCGTGCCGTGGAAGTTGAGGTGGGTGGTGGTCGTGAGAGTCATGGTGTCCTCCGTGTCCCGGTCCGCCGATCGGACCGTGTGACCCCACCCTCACAGCAGTAGAGGTCGGCTTTTGTCCTCTTTCCGTCGCAGAATGGAGCCATGACCGGAAGCTCGTCGCGCATGCTCGCGCTGCTGTCGCTGCTGCAGGCGACGCGCGACTGGCCGGGCGGGGAACTCGCCGACCGTCTCGGCGTCACACCGCGCACGGTGCGCCGCGACGTCGATCGCCTGCGCGCGCTCGGCTACCGCATCGGATCGAGCAAGGGCCCGTACGGCGGCTACCGCCTCGAAGCGGGGTCGGATATGCCGCCGCTCCTGTTCGACGACGCGCAGGCCGTGGCGATCGCCGTGGCCCTGCAGAGTGCGAGCGCGACCGGGGTCGAGGTCACCGAGGCCGCCCAGCGCGCTCTCGCGACCGTCCGTCAGGTCATGCCCTCACGCCTGCGCCACCGCATCGACGGGATCCGCTTCACCGGAGCGCCCGCCGAGGTCCGCGCCGACCCGGCCGTGCTGGAGGCGGCGAGCGCGGCGGTACGCGACCGGAAGGTGCTCCGCTTCGACTACGGCTCCGAGCGGGACCGCCCGCCACGGCGCACCGAGCCCCATGCCGTCGTGGCGCGCGAGGGCCGCTGGTACCTGCTGGCCTGGGACCTCGACGCGGCCGACTGGCGCACGTATCGCCTCGATCGACTGCGACCACGGACACCGACCGGCCCCTCCTTCACGCCGCGACCTCTGCCCGCCGCGGATGCGCAGACCTTCCTCGCCGCCCGCGCCAAGGGCTCGACGACCGAGGACCGCTGGCCGTGCACGGGCGTGGTGGACATCGCCCTGCCCGCGCGGGACGTGGCGCCGTGGGCCGGAGACGGCGCCGTGGTGCCGCTGTCGGACGACTCGTGCCGCATCACGGTCGGCTCCTGGTCGTGGACGGGTGTGCTCGCCGCGGTGGCCCGGTTCGACGCACCGTTCACGGTCGTCGGGCCCGAGGCGCTGCGCGAAGCGGCGGGGATGCTGGCGCAGCGGTTCGCGGCAGCGCACTCCTCCTCCTGACGCCGCCCTGCGGGGGAGTTATCCAGAGTCTTCGGGGAGCTCCGTCCGTGCGGCCCCGCAATGTCGCCGAGCGATGGTTCACTGGACCCACTAATCCGAAAACTAGTAGTTCTACTACTTTGGATCTACCCTGAGGAGATGGGCACCGTGTCGAAGACCGAACTGAACCAGCAGACCGCGCGAGTGCTGGCGCGTGTCACCGCCGGCGAGCACCTGACGGTGACAGACCGCGGGCGCCCGATCGCCGAGCTGTCGCCGCCCGCCGAGACAGCCTGGACGCGCATGATCGCCAACGGGCGGGTGACGCTGCCCCGCGCCAGCGGTCCGCTCCGCCACGCCCCCGTGCCGGACCCGCCGTCCGTGACAGAGATCCTCGGCGACCTTCGGGCCGACCGGTCGTGATCTACCTCGACACCTCAGCGGCCGCGAAGGCACTCATCGAGGAAGAGGGGTCGGAAGCGGTCGTCCGCGCCTTCGCGAACGGCAGCGAGTTCGTCTCCTCGCGCCTGCTCGCCGTCGAGCTGCACGCGATCGCCGACCCCCGTTCCCTCGACCGCGAAGCCGTCGTCGACCTCCTCGACCGCGTCGCGCTCGTCTCCCTCGACGACGAGACGCTGACCGGGGCCATCCGGGCAGGCTCAGGGCTCCGCACTCTGGACGCTCTCCACCTCGCCGCCGCGCTCGAACTCGGCGACGTGGTCACTGCGCTCCTCACCTTCGACCGCGAGCTGGCCGCTGCCGCACGCGCGCAGGGCCTGACCATCGCCGAGCTGCCATGACGCCGCCGCCTCCCCGCCCCGACAACGTCCGACGGCACGCACGAGAGAACGGCCCCGACCGCGCCGGTAGACTGAAGACGCCCCGCCGGCCCCTTCCTTTGGAGTGCGCGTGACCACCGCCCCTGCACCTTCCCCCCAGCACGTCCCCGACTCCGTCGAGAACGCGATCGCGACGCCCGAGAAGGAGCAGCCGTACGGCGCCCTCGGGCTCAAGGACGACGAGTACGCGCGCATCAAGGAGATCCTCGGCCGCCGCCCCACCTCGGGCGAGCTGGCGATGTACTCGGTGATGTGGTCGGAGCACTGCTCCTACAAGTCGAGCAAGAACTACCTGCGCCGGTTCGGCCAGAAGGTCTCCGACGAGATGAAGGAACGCCTCATGGTGGGCATGGGCCAGAACGCGGGCGTCGTCGACGTCGGCGAGGGCTGGGCCGTCACCTTCAAGGCCGAGTCGCACAATCACCCGTCGTTCATCGAGCCCTTCCAGGGTGCGGCGACCGGTGTCGGCGGCATCGTCCGCGACATCATCTCGATGGGCGCCCGCCCGGTCGCCGTCATGGACGCGCTGCGCTTCGGCGCCATCGACCACCCGGACACCGCCCGCGTCGTGCACGGCGTGACCAGCGGCATCAGCTTCTACGGCAACTGCCTCGGCCTTCCGAACATCGGCGGCGAGACGGTCTTCGACAGCGTCTATCAGGCGAACCCGCTGGTCAACGCGCTCGCGGTGGGCGTGCTGCGGCACGAAGACCTCAAGCTCGCCAACGCGACCGGCGTCGGCAACAAGGTCGTGCTGTTCGGCGCCCGCACGGGTGGCGACGGCATCGGCGGTGCGAGCATCCTGGCCTCCGACACGTTCGCCGACGGCGGCCCGACCAAGCGCCCGGCGGTGCAGGTGGGCGACCCGTTCGCCGAGAAGGTGCTCATCGAGTGCTGCCTGGAGCTGTACCGCGGCGAGCTCGTCGAGGCGATCCAGGACCTCGGCGCCGCCGGCATCTCCTGCGCGACCAGCGAGCTCGCGGCCAACGGCAACAGCGGCATGCACGTCTCGCTCGACAACGTGCTGCTGCGCGACCCCACGCTCACGGCCGAGGAGATCCTCATGTCGGAGTCGCAGGAGCGCATGATGGCGATCGTCGCCCCCGAGAAGCTCGACGCCTTCCTGGCCGTCGTGAACAAGTGGGAGGTCGAGACCTCCGTGCTCGGCGAGGTCACCGGCGACGGACGACTCATCATCGACTGGCAGGGCGAGCGCATCGTCGACGTCGACCCGTCGACCGTCGCGGTCGACGGTCCCGTCTACGACCGCCCGGTCGCCTACCCGACCTGGATCGACGCCCTGCAGGCCGACGCCGCGGAGAACCTGCCGCGCGCGAACGACGCGGAGACGCTGCGCGAGCAGTTCCTCGCCCTCGTCGCCTCCCCGAACCTCGCCGACACGAGCTGGATCACCAACCAGTACGACTACTACGTGCTCGGCAACACGGCGCTGAGCTTCCCCGACGACGCCGGCATGATCCGCGTCGACGAGGAGTCCGGCCTGGGCTTCTCCATCGCGACCGACGCCAACGGCCGCTACTGCCAGCTCGATCCGTACGCCGGCGCACAGCTCGCGCTCGCCGAGGCCTACCGCAACGTCGCCGTCACGGGTGCCGTGCCGACCGCGATCACCGACTGCCTGAACTTCGGCTCTCCCGAGAACCCCGAGGTCATGTGGCAGTTCGGCCAGACCGTCGACGGCCTCGCTGACGGCTGCTACGAGCTGGGCACCCCCGTCACCGGCGGCAACGTCTCGTTCTACAACCAGACCGGCGACGTGCCGATCCACCCGACCCCGCTCGTCGGCGTGCTCGGCATCATCGACGACGTCTCCCGCCGCATCCCGTCCGGCTGGCAGGACGAGGGGCAGAACATCTACCTGCTCGGCACCACGTCGACCGAGCTCTCCGGCTCGGCATGGGCCGAGGTCGTGCACCAGCACCTCGGCGGCCGCCCGCCGAAGGTCGACCTCGCGGGCGAGAAGCGCCTCGCCGGACTGCTCGCCGCGGCCCGTGACGAGTGGCTCATCTCCTCCGCACACGATCTCTCCGAAGGTGGTCTCGCGCAGGCCCTCGCCGAGGGCGTCATGCGCTTCGGCGTCGGCGCCCGCGTCTGGCTCAACGAGATCATCGAGCGCGATGGCGTGGACGCCGCGACCGCTCTGTTCTCCGAGTCGACCGGCCGCGTGATCGTGACCGTGCCGCGCGAGGACGACGTGAAGTTCCGGGGCCTCTGCGAGGGACGCGGCTACCCCGTCGCCCGCATCGGCGTCACGGACAGCGAGCCGCAGCTCGAGGTGCAGGACGTCTTCACCGTCTCGGCCGCCGAGCTCCGCGAGCGCTCCCGGGCCACGCTGCCGTCGTACTTCGGTCCGACCGTCACCGAGCCGGTGGCCTGATGAGCAACGACGGCCTCAGCGAGGACTACGGCGACCTCGGCGAGAAGCGCAACCGGCGCATCCGCATCATCGCGTGGACCGTCATCGTGGCGCTGATCCTCGGCGGCGGCGGCGCGACCGTGCTCACTCTGCTCCTCGGCTGATCCGGGCCGCGTCGCAGATTCGCGCCCGGGTCGCGGGGATTCCCTGAATCCGTGCGACCTCGTGCGAATCCGCGACCTCAGTGAGCGAAGAGGTAGCGGGTCAGGGCCACGACGGAGCCCGGATCGTGGGCCTCGCGGCCGAGGGACTCCACGATGATGGCCCCGAGGATGGCGCGACCGAGCTGATCGACCGGGGCGTCCTCCGGCAGCTGACCGTCGCGGATGCCGCCGCGGAGACGCTCCGACAGGTACTTCTCCACCCCCAGGCTCTCGCCGAGGTGCGCGCCGACCGAGGCATCCTCCGTGGCCGCGGCCACGAGAGACCGCAGCAGCACACCGCCCTGGGGCTTCTCGAGGATCGACAGGACGCTCCGCAGCCAGGTCTCCACGTCGGCGGAGAGGTCTCCGGTGTCCGGCACGACGAAGTCCACGGGGATGAGGCGTCCCTCGGCCAGGCACTCCCCGATGAGGGCGCCGCGCGACGGCCACCAGCGGTAGATGGTCTGCTTGCCGACCTTGGCCTCCTTGGCGATGCCCTCGATCGTGAGCCGGTCGTATCCCTGATTGTGGAAGAGCCGGGCCGTCGCGTCGAGGATCGCCTCGCGGGCCGCCGTGCTGCGCACCGGGCCGCTGCGATGCTCGTTCACCATGCGTTCAGGATAGCCACAGATCCCTAGACGAGACGTGCCGTATGCTCTTTTCGTCTGAAGGAGATCACGTGGCTTCATTGCTGTTCCGTCTGGGTTCTTTCGCTGCGCGCAAGGCGTGGACGGTGATCGTCTCCTGGGTGCTGATCCTCGGGCTCGGCGTCGGCGCCTTCCTCACCTTCGGCGGCACGCTGAGCAACAGCTTCGACATCCCTGGCACCGCCTCCGGCGAGGTCACCGATCAGCTTGCCGACAAGCTGCCGGACACCGCCGGCGGCACCGGGACGGTGGTCTATCGGACGGACGACGGCGAGCCCTTCACCGACGAGCAGAAGCAGGCGATCTCCGACCTCGCCGCGAGCGCGGAAGACCTCGACGGCGTCGCCTCCGTCGTCGACCCGTTCGACGCCCAGCGGCAGCAGGACGAGCAGGCGAAGAAGCTGACCGACGGCCAGGCCCAGCTCCAGAACGGGCAGGCCCAGCTCGACGCCGGCCAGGCGCAGCTCGACGACGGTCGGACACAGCTCGAGGCCGGGATCACCCAGCTCGAAGGCGCGCGGGCTCAGGCCGAGGCCGCCGGCGCGCCGCCGGAGCAGACCGCCGCGCTCGACGCGCAGCTCGCGGAGCTGAACGCCCAGCTCGCGCAGCTCGAGGCCCAGCAGGCCACCATCGACGCGAACCGCGACGAGCTCGCCGACAACGCGGAGCAGCTCGAGCTCGGTACATCCCTCCTCGACCTCGCGGACGGCATCGGCGTCGTCTCGGAGGACGGCTCCACGGCCATCGTCAACGTCTCCTTCGTCGACCCGCGCCTGGAGCTCGCCGAGGAGACCAAGCAGAGCACCATCGCCCACTTCCAGGACGAGGAGATCGACGGCGTCACGGTCGACTTCGGCACCGACATCGCCCAGGGCGTGCCGGAGATCTTCGGTGTCGGCGAGGCCATCGGTCTCGCGTTCGCCGCGGTCGTGCTCATCGTCATGCTCGGTTCGCTGATCGGTGCGGCCCTGCCCATCGTCACCGCCGTGGTCGGCGTCGGCGTGGGCGTCACGGCGTCCCTCGCGTTCTCCGGCGTCGTCGACATGGCCTCGGTCACTCCCGTCCTCGGCGTGATGCTGGGGCTCGCGGTCGGCATCGACTACTCCCTCTTCATCGTGAACCGGCACCGCAAGCAGCTGCTGGCGGGGTCGCCCGTGCGCGAGTCCATCGGTCTCGCCACCGGCACCTCCGGGACCGCGGTGGTGTTCGCGGGGACCACGGTCATCGTCGCGCTCCTCGCGCTCAACGTGACGGGCGTGCCGTTCCTCGGCCTCATGGGCACGGTGGGCGCGGTCTGCGTCGCGGTCGCCGTGCTCGTGGCCGTGACCCTCGCCCCGGCGATCCTCGGCCTCGTCGGCACCCGTCTGATCGGCCGCACGGCGCGGGCGACCATCGGCCAGGAGCACGCGGCCGGGAAGCCCGTGCGCCGGATGTCGACGCTGCGCGCAGTCGTCACCGCCCTCGTCAGCGTCGTCGCGCTGCTCGTGATCGCGATCCCCGCGATGTCGATGCGCCTCGGCCTCCCGGACGGGTCGAGCGAACCCGCCGACTCCACCAGCTACCGCGCGTTCCAGACCGTCGACGAGCAGTTCGGCGAGGGCGCGAACGGGCCGCTCCTGGTGACCGCGACCCTCGACGACGCCGTGAGCGACGACGACCTGCTGGCCACGCAGGTGACCGTGGCGGAGAAGATCGCCGAGCAGGACGACGTGGTCGCGGTGGCCCCCGTCGCGACGTCGGACGACAACACGCTCCTCGCCTTCCAGGTGCTGCCCGCCGAAGGCCCGAACAGCACCTCCACCGAGAAGCTGGTGCAGGATCTGCGGGGTCTCCCCGAGATCGACGGCGGCATCACCCTCGGCGTCGCCGGTCAGGCCGCCACCAACATCGACATCTCCGAGGCTCTGGCGAGCGTGCTCCCGCTGTACCTCGTGGTCGTCGTGGGCCTGTCGCTGCTCATCATGATCGTCGTGTTCCGCTCGCTGCTCGTGCCGCTCATCGCCACGGGAGGGTTCGTGCTGTCACTCTTCGCGACGTACGGGCTCATCGTCGCGGTGTTCCAGTGGGGGTGGGGCGCCGACCTCATCGGGTTGCACAGCACCGGTCCGATCCTGAGCTTCCTGCCGGTGATCCTCGTCGGCATCCTGTTCGGGCTCGCGATGGACTACCAGCTCTTCCTCGCCTCGGGGATGCGGGAGGCCTATGTGCACGGCGCCTCCGCGCGCGATGCCGTGGCACAGGGCTTCCGGGCCGGGCGCTCGGTGGTCATCGCGGCCGCGCTCATCATGGTGTCGGTGTTCGGCGGGTTCGTGTTCTCGGAGTCGACCATCATCCGCTCCATCGGGTTCGGTCTCGCGTTCGGCGTGCTGCTCGACGCGTTCGTGGTACGGATGCTGCTGATGCCCGCGCTCATGCACCTGCTCGGACGCTCGGCCTGGTGGCTGCCGACCTGGCTCGACCGCATCATCCCGAACGTCGACATGGAGGGCGCGGCGCTGGAGCGGGACCACCCCAGCGTGCACACCGACTCCGTGCCCACCGTGGAGGCTCCGCGCACCCGCGGCTGAGTCTGGTTCGCGCGGGACAGGCATTCGCGCGGGTTCAGGCACCTGACACCAGGGTCGCCTGATCCCGCGCGGATGCCTGATCCTGCGCGAGCGGTCGCGGGGGCAGGCTGTCTGGCGAGGACAGGCAGGCGCGGGAGTTCAGGCACCTGCTGCCGATGTCGCCTGAATCCGCGGGGATGCCTGATCGGGGGGCGACGCCAGTGTCGCAGGGCGGGCCTAGAGTGGGCGGATGGATCTGCGAGCGCTGTTGGAAGAGCGCCGCGCCGAGGCCGAAGCCCGCGTCACGGCGACGGCGGCCACGCTCGCGGAGCTCATGCACGACCGCGAGGGCTCGAACGACGACGACGAGCACGACCCGGAAGGGGTGACGCTCTCGTCGGAGTGGTCCCGGCTGTCGGGGCTCGCCGAGGCGGCACAGGCGGAGCTCCGCCAGGTGGACGAGGCGCTGGTGCGGATGGACGCCGGGACCTACGGCATCTGCGCGAACTGCGGGCGACCTATCCCCCCGGAACGCCTGGAGGTGCGCCCGTTCGCGGAGTACTGCGTGGCCTGCGCCGAAAAGCGGGGTCGCTGACGCCGGAGTAGCATCGCGGACATGGCCATCGCCCTCGAGAACATCGGGATCGCCGTGCGCGACCTCGACGCCACCATCGCCTTCTTCACCGACCTGGGGCTCTCCGTGGTCGGACGGGACGAGGTCAGCGGCGAGTGGGCGTCCACCGCGGTCGGTCTCGACGGGAACCACGCGCGGATCGCCGTGCTGCAGACCCCGGACGGGCACGGGCAGATCGAGCTGTTCGAGTACATCCACCCCGAGGCGATCGAGACGGAGCCGACGCGGCCGAACGAGATCGGCATGCACCGGATCGCCTTCTCCGTCGACGACATCGACGCCTCCCTCGCCATCGCCGCCCGGCACGGATTCCATCCCCTGCGCGGCGTCGCGAACTACCGGGACATCTACCGGCTGACCTACCTCCGCGGCCCCAGCGGAATCATCCTCATGCTCGCGCAGGACCTCACGACGGCCTGATTCCGACCCCGGCACGGCTTCGGAGACCCGGAGGCGACACGCCGCCGCCCAGGGCCCGTCGACGGCGCGCCGGGCCCGATCTCCGAAGCTGTGCCCGGATCAGCGGGAGGCGAGGCCCTCAGCGACCTTCTCGAGCACGGCGATCGAAGCGCGCATCTCGGACCCGGGAACCGGAGGCTCGCCGGTCTCCAGCATCCGGGCGAAGGCGCGGACGCCGGGTCGTACATACCCGGGGCCGATCGGGATCTCCCGGCTCGCGATGCCCCGGCGGCCGACGACGGTCGCCCGGAACGGCACCTGCCGGTCGTCCTCCGGCCGGACGAACTCCAACGTCACCGGCACGCCGCCGACCCGGTAGCGGGCGACGACGCCGGCCGGCAGGAACTGCACCTCGACGTCCTCCGCGGTGCCGGGCCGCAGCACCTGGGCGAGATCGGCGAGGTGGATGCCGTAGAAGAAGATGCCGCTGTACGGGCCGTCCGGATCGGCCGGCCCCGTGACGGTGACCGCCTGGACTTCGCCGATGCGGTCCGCCTCCGCCACGAGTTCCGCGGTGTCGGCGAGCCAGCGGAGCGTGGACGAGGAGGTGACGGGCGCCCGCCCACGCTCCGCGGCGGCGAGGATCGCGTCGGCATCGGCAACGGTCGCCGCGAGCGGCTTGTCGACCCAGACCGGCACCCCGGCTTCCAGGAAGGGAACGGCGAGGGCGCGGTGATCGGCACCGTCGCGGGCGGTCACGATGAGCGCGTCCACCGTGCCGAGGAGCGCGGCCGCCTCGTCGACGACGCGGTCGATGCCGCCGAGTGCCGCCAGCTCCCGCGTGCGCTCCGGCTCCCCTGCCACGAGGGCGGTGATCCGCACCGGCACGTCCGTGGCCTCGGCGTTCAGGAAGCGGACGATCTCCGTGGCATGGCTGTTCTCGATCCCGACGATGCCGACGCTCTTCATGCGGCCGTCCTCCCTCTCGTGCGGGCCCCCGGCGACCCGCGGTCGCGCAGTAGGCTGAACCCATCATGGACGAGTTCATCCGGGGCTTCTGGAACTTCGCGGGTGACTACTGGTGGCTCGTCTTCCCGATCATGGGCATGGCCGGCGGGGTCGCCAAGGCCTGGGAGCGCGGCTCCAAGCGTCGGCACGAGCGCCGGCTGGAGGCCCTGCGTATGAAGGCGCAGGTCAAGACCGCCGAGATCGAGGCGCGCGCGGCCGCCCGGCAGGCGAAGCACGGGGGTCCTACCGTCGTCGACACCACGGCCTCCGCGGCGCCCGACGACCTGCTCGCCCGCCTCTTCGCCGAGCACGACGAGATCACCGCACGGTGGCTGGACTACGAGCTCGACGTCGCCAAGCTCATCGCCTTCCCTGCGATGAGCGACGGCCGCCAGCCGCTCACGGCCGCCTTCCTCCGCGCGAAGAAGACCGCGGACGCGCTGCGTCCGGCCTCCGCCGACGCGAAGCTCACGGAGCAGCAGATCGCAGAGTACCTGCAGGCCGTCGGCGACTACGCGGTCGCGTTCGAGATCGCGGAGAAGGACGCCCGGCGGCTGCGCGACTCGACGTTCACCGAGGCCGAGCGCAAGCGCCTCGACCGTGCGCAGCAGCTCCTCAAGGTCGCCGTGGACGAGTCGGCGACACAGTCCGAGCGGAACGTCGCGTACAAGCGGGTGCGCGAGGAACTCGACGGCCTCATCCTGCTCTCCGACGAGGCCGTGACCGTGCTGGAGAAGCAGGTGGCGAAGGAGCTCCCGTCCGCCCCTGCCGCCTCGGCGGATCATGCCGACCCCGTTCCGGAGCCGCTGCCCGTGACCGACCCGCGGCGGACGGCGGAGGGCGCATGACTCCCGAGAACGTGACCGGCCCGGTCGCCGTCCACGCCGAGGCCCCGGTCTGGTGGCCCGGGTGGGGTGGCCTGCGCTGGGTCGACGGCGACGCGGGCGACCTGCTCACCCTCCGCGGCGACGAGATCGTCCGCCAGCACGTCGACGACGAGTACCTCGCGTTCTTCCGTCCGCGGATGTCCGGGGGCTTCGTGGCGGTGGGCGCGCGCACTCTGTACCTTGCCGACGGCTCCGACGCGGAGGCCCGTCCCGTCGCGACCCTGCTCGATGACGGCCCGGTGCGCATGAACGACGGCTGCTGCGACCCTCGAGGGCGGCTCCTGGCCGGATCGATGTCCACGGACTCCACCGAAGGCGCCGGGACCGTGTTGCGCATCGACGCCGCCCTCGACGTGACCACGGTGCTCCCCCGGGTGACCTCGTCCAACGGCGTCAGCTACTCCCCGGACGGCCGCCGCGTCTACTACGTGGACACCGACACCGGCCGGATCGACGTGTTCGACGTGACCGAGGGCGACCTCCGCGGGCGCCGGGTGTTCGCGCACATCCCCGAAGACGACGGCGTGCCCGACGGCCTCACGGTCGCCGCAGACGGCAGTGTCTGGGTCGCCCTGTGGGGCGGGAGCCGCGTGCGGGGGTTCGAGCCGTCCGGGGCCGTGCGCGAGGACATCGTGCTGCCGGTGCCCCAGGTCAGTGCCTGTACGTTCGGTGGCGACGACCTCGGCACGCTCTTCATCACGACCTCCGCGCAGGGACTGCCGTCCGATCACGGCACCGCCGCGGGCTCGGTCTTCGCGGTGCGTCCCGGGGTGCACGGCCTCCCGGTCCTCCCCTTCGCCGGCTGACCCGCCCGCGGGTTCAGGCGCTCGCGCGGCATCAGGCACCTTTCCCCTCCCCTCGCCTGAGCCCGCGCGAATGCCTGAGTTCACGGGGAAGCCTGAGCCGCCGGGCGCTCGCGGCACCAGGCGCTCGCGCGAAAGCAGGCAGCATTCCCCTCCCCTCGCCTGAGCCCGCGCGAATGCCTGAGTTCACGGACGACAGCGGTGGGAGAGGCCTCTACCCGGGACACGGTTGCACTCAGCGAAAGGAACCGTGCCCCGGGCACAGGCCTCACCCGAGACGGACCCGCTCCGTGCGCTGGTGCTGGCGGCCGAGCCGCTCGATCTCGATGGTCATCTCGTCGCCGTCCTGCAGGTACGGGAAGCGTCCGGACAGCGCGACACCCTGCGGGGTGCCGGTGTTGATGACGTCGCCGGGTTCGAGCACGAGGTAGTGACTGAGCTCGTGCACCAGCTGCAGCACGGGGAAGATCATGTCGGCGGTGGAGGAGTCCTGCCGCGGCTCGCCGTTCACGAAGGATCGGAGGCGCAGCGCCTGAGGGTCGACCTCGTCCGCGGGGACCAGTGCCGGGCCGAGGGGGTTGAACGTCTCGGAGCACTTCCCCTTCGACCACTGCCCGCCGGAGACCTCGAGCTGATACGCCCGCTCGGACACATCGTTCGAGATGGTGTAGCCGGCGATCACGTCGCGCGCGGCCTCGACGGAGGGCAGGTACCGCGCGGTGCGGCCGATGACGACCGCGAGTTCGACCTCCCAGTCGACCTTCTCAGCTCCCGGCGGCAGGAGCACGACATCGTCCGGACCCACGACCGTGTTCGGGTGCTTGAAGAACACCACCGGGTGTGCGGGCGGCTCGGCGCCGGACTCCGCCGCGTGCGCCGCGTAGTTCTGGCCGATGCAGATCACCGCGGTCGGCCGCGCCACAGGGGCACCGACGCGCAGCCCCGTGGTCTCCCCCTGCGGCAGGGAGCCGTCGGCGAGTGCCGCGCGCACGCGGGCGATGCCGTCCGCGGCGAGGAATGCGCCGTCGATGTCGCGGGTCAGGGAGCTGAGATCACGCACCACGCCCTGGTCATCGCGGACGTAGGGACGCTCCTGGCCGATCGCGCCGAGTCGCAGCAGTTCCATGGGAGTCCTCTCAGCGCGCGGCGGCGAAGGCCGGGTTGACGATGGGCACGGCCTCGCCGGCGAGCGAGCGGATCACGTTCTCGGCGGCGTGCACGGGAAGATCCGCCAGAGCCTCCGGGGAGTACCAGGCGGCGTGCGGCGTGAGCAGCACGGTGTCGAGCGCCCGCAGCGGGGAGCTGCCGGGGAGGGGCTCCTCCGCGAAGACGTCGAGAGCGGCACCGGCGAGCCGGCCGTCGCGGAGCGCCGCGGCCAGGGCGTCCTCGTCGATGAGCGGTCCCCGGCAGGTGTTCACGATCACGGCATCCCGCTTCATCGTCGCCAGGGCCGCCGCGTCGATCAGGTGGCGGGTCTCGTCCGTCAGCGGCACGTGCAGCGTGAGGACGTCGGCGCGGGCGATCGCCGACGGGATGTCGACGGGCTCGCAGCCCGCGTCGCGCACGGCGTCGTCGGAGGCATACGGGTCGGCGACGAGCACGCGGAAGCCGAGCGCCCGGCACCCGCGGGCGACGATCGATCCGATGCGCCCGAACCCGAGCACGGACACCGTGGTGGAGGACGGCCGCACGGCGAGCGGCCGGGCGTCGACGGCCTTCCAGACGCCCTCCCGCACGGCCCGGTCGTAGGCGGAGAGGCCGCGGGCCTGGGTCATGATCATCGCGACCGTGTGCGCGGCGACCTCTTCGATGCAGTAGCTCGGCGTGTTCGCGACGGCGATGCCGCGGGCCGTGGCGGCCTCGACGTCGATCATGTCGTAGCCGATGCCGACGCGGCTGATGAAGCGGAGGTTCGGCAGGCGGTCCATGAGGGGGCCGTCGATGCGCGCCCACTGCACGACCAGCGCCTCGGCGTCGGCTCCGGCGGCGGCGATGTCGTCCGCACTCCCGGAGGCGGCCCGTTCGGCACGGAGGCCGGCGGCGCGGAGGGTGTCTTCGATGACGGTTCCCGGAAGGTCGCAGTCGGTGACGAGGATGAGCGGCGCGGTCATGGATGCGATGCTATAGCATCTAGCAAGCTCGCGTACAGCGCTGTCGCGAGACCCCTTCTTGCTATAGCGTTTAGGCATGACTGTTCGCCGCGCACTCGTCACGGGCGCCAGTTCCGGCATCGGAACCGCCGCCGCCCTCGAACTCGCCCGCGAGGGCGTCGCCCTCTGGATCACCTACGCCGGACGGGAGGCCGAAGCCGTCCGCGTGGCGGAGGAGTGCCGAGCGGCGGGCTCCCCGGACGTCCACGTGTCGCGCCTCGACCTCCGCGATCCCGACTCCATCGCGGCGCTCATCACCGAGATCACGGCGGCATGGGACGACCTGCATGTCCTCGTCAACAACGGCGGCGTCTGCCCCTACACCCCGTACCCCGAGATCGACATCGAGGAGTGGGACTTCGTCCTGGAGACCAACGCCCGCGGCACCTTCCTCCTCACCCGCGCGGCGCTCCCCCTGCTCCGCGCCGCGGGCGGCGACCGCTCGGTCATCAACATCGCCTCGATCGCCGGGCAGGTCGGCGCGCTGCAGACGGGCATCCACTACGCGGCCAGCAAGGGGGCGATCCTCGCGATCACCCGCAGTTTCGCCCGGCACCTCGCCGCCGAGGGCATCCGCGTCAACGCCGTCACGCCCGGCCCGGTCGCCAGCGCGATCACGGATCAGCTCCAGGGCGAGGGCCGCGCGAAGCTCGAGTCGGGCATCCCGCTCGGTGCGTTCGGGCAGCCGGAGGACGTCGCCTGGATCATCGCGTCGCTCGCCTCGGAGCGGGCCCGCTTCATCACCGGAGCCACCTACGACGTCAACGGAGGAGTTCGCATTGACTGACCGCACCGCCCAGGACCGTTCTGCCCTCGACACCGTGCGGGCCCAGCTCGACGCGTTCAACGCCCACGACCTCGACGCCTTCGTCGCGACCTATGCCGAGGATGCCGTGGTCACCGGGGTCGCGCCGGAGCCCCTCGTCGGGTCGGCCGCGATCCGCGCCTTCTACGAACCGCGGCTGCAGAACCCCGAGCTCTCCTGCGTGATCGACACGAGCGTCCTGTTCGGCTCCCGCTGGCTCGTCGCACAGGAGCGGGTCATCAACGCCGGCGTCGCCACGGAGACCATCGCGACCTTCGACGTGGTCGACGGCGTGATCTCGCGGGCGTCGATGCTCAAGGCCTGACCCGCTTCGAATCGCCCGATTGGCTGTGTTTCCGGCCGAAATGGGACCAGTCAAGCGATTCGAAAGGGGTCAATGGTGCTCCGGGAGGACCGGGGACGACCAACCGGGGTCGCGGCCGAGGTGGGTGGCACGGGAGACCGAGGCGGAGCCGTAGCGGTCGCGGAGCGTGTCGAGCACGGTGTCGAGGCGGGACTCGTCGCCCCAGTCGATCGGCAGCTCGGGCGGGACGCTGTCCGCCGCGTCGAGCTGGGTGAACGAGAGGCCGAGCAGGGTGATGCCGCGACCGCTGATCTCGGGCTGTGCCGCGGCGAGGAGCGTGCGGGCGACGGCGAGCAGCAGCGCGGTGCGATCGGTCGGCGCCCGCAGCGACCGGGAACGGGTGGCCTTCGTGAAGTCGCCGAAGCGCAGCCGCAGCACCACCGTGCGGCACACGCGGTCACCGTCGCGGAGACGCCGCGCGAGCCGGTCGACGATCTGGGTGAGGATCACGTCGAGCTCCTCCGGCGACCGCGGACGGACGCCGAGCGCTCTCTGCGACCCGATCGATCCCCGCCGCCTGGTCGTGTCCACGGGGCGGGGGTCCCGCAGGCGGGCGAGAGCATGGACGTGCGCTCCGGTCGCCTTTCCGAGCATGCGCTCCGCGGTCGCGGCCTCGAGCTCCGCGAGCTGTCCGACCGTGCGGATGCCGTAACGGTGCAGCTTCTCCGCCGTCACCGCGCCGACTCCCCACAGCCGCTCGACGGGAAGCGGCAGCAGGAACTCCTCCTCCCGGTCGGGCTCGACGACGAGGAGTCCGTCGGGCTTGCTCACCGCACTCGCCACCTTGGCGAGGAACTTCGTGCGGGCGACGCCGACCGAGATCGCGAGGCCCGCCTCGGCGCGCACGCGCTCCCGCAGCCCGACGGCGATGGCCTCGGGAGTGCCGGCGATGCGTCGCAGCCCGCCGACCTCGAGGAACGCCTCGTCGATGGAGAGCCCTTCCACCAGCGGGGTGGTGTCGCGGAAGATGCGGAAGACATCCCTGCTGGCCGCGGAGTAGGCCTCCATCCGCGGCGGCACGACGACGGCGTCGGGGCACAGTTCCCGCGCCTGCCGGCCGCCCATCGCGGTGCGGACGCCCCGCGCCTTCGCCTCGTAGCTCGCGGCCAGCACGACCCCGCCGCCGACGATCACCGGACGCCCGCGGAGCTCCGGCGCATCACGCTGCTCGACCGAGGCGTAGAACGCATCGAGATCGGCGTGCAGAACCGTCGCTTCCCCGCGCATCCCGTTCTCCCGTCGACGAGCGGATCGTCGCACGGACCGGGGACATCGGCGTGGCAGGCGCTCAGGAAGCGGGCGGCGCCGCAAACCGCTCCCGCAGCGCGGGGTCGAGGGTGATGTCCCCGAACGACGCCGTCCAGGCGCCGTCGACCGCGATGGACTGGCCCGAGAGGTAGGGGGCCTCGTCGGAGAGCAGGAACGCCGTCACCGCGGCGACCTCCTCCGCCCGGGCGATGCGTCCCATGGGCGGGCCCTCCGCGAGCAGGCGCTCCTCCGCCGCAGGATCGGCCGCCCGCGCGATCTGCGCCTCCAGATGCGGAGTGCGCACGCCGCCCGGTGCGACGGTGTTGGCCCGTATGCCCACTCCGCCATATGTCACGGCGACGCTGCGGCTGAGGGCATCGATGCCGCCCTTCGTGAACTCGTACGCGGCGTGATCGACGAAGCTCGAGCGACCGTGGATCGACCCGATGTTGACGATCGCCCCGGCCACGCCCTGATCGAGGAACGCGGACACGGCGGTCGAGCAGCCCCAGAGGTAGCCGAAGCCGTTGATGTCGACGATCTCGCGCACGACGGTCTCGTCGAGCTCGTGCAGCGGCGTGCGCTTCGTGATGCCGGCGTTGTTGACCCAGCCGGCCAGCGGAGCCCGGACACGCGCCGCGGCCGCCGCGCGTTGATGGGCCGTGCGGTCCGAGGCGTCGCCGAGCACGACCTCGGCGACGATGCCCTCCTCCACGGTCCCGGAGCCGGGCGAGCGTTCGAGCCCGACCACGATCCAGCCGTCGGCGGTGAGCCGCGCGGCCACCGCGCGGCCGATGCCCTTGCCGCTGCCGGTGACGACGACGCTGCGCGGGGAAGGTGTCATGTCAGTCCCTCTCGAATCGGAAGACGGCGGGATCGAGGCCGAAGCCGAGCCCCGGAGCCGTGGGGGGCGTGACGGTGCCGGCGAACTGCGGCCCGCCGGTGACGAACGAGGGTGCGGGGTCGTAGGGATTCACCCCGCGGGCGAAGGTCTCCACCTGGATGCCGAGGTGGACCGTGACCTCGGGGTACACGTGTCCGGACACCGGGACGCCACGCTCCGCCGCCCAGGCGATGAGCTCGCGCGCGGGGGTGATGCCGCCGATCGCCACGACGTCGAGGCGCAGCGCGTCGACCTCGCCGACCTCGACGAGAGCCCGGAGCACCGCGGGGTCGGTCACCTCGTCGCCCACCGCCACCGGCAGCCCGGTCTCCCGGCGGATCCGGGCCACGCCCGCCGCGTCCTCCGGGAGCAGCGGATCCTCCAGCCAGGCCAGGCGCGGGTCGCCCCACTGCGCGACCTCCGCGACGGCGGCCTCCGCGTCGGGCCAGCCGAAGCCGACATCCACCACGAGTCCGGTCGACGACGGCAGCTCCGCGGTGAGGATCGCGAGCAGTTCGCGCATGTATGCCGGATCGAGAATGCGCGAGATCTTCACCTGCGCCCAGCCCTCCGCCTGTGCGAGCACCTCGTCCGCGACCTCCCGCGGAGTGCGCTGCGGAGACGGATACGCGGCGACGAGCATCCCCTCCCGCGGGGCGTCCCCCGTGCCGAGCAAGGCCCACAGCGGCACGCCGGCTCGACGGGCCGCGACGTCCCACAGGGCGATGTCGACGAGACCGATCGCCCGCCGCACGAGTCCCACCCGTCCGACGATCGCACTGCCGCGGAGCATCCGGTCCCACGCGGCCGCCGGGTCGTCGGCGTCGAGTCCCACGGCGTGCGGAGCCACCAGGCGTTCGACGATCTCCGCCATCGGCGCTTCGCGCGACAGGCAGTAGGCGACCCCGGTGGCGCCGTCGTCCGCCGTCACCCGAACCGCGGAATACTCCCGCCGCGTGACCGTCATCGCGCCGAGCTGCAGCGGCGCGGGAAGGGGGAGGACCGCCGTGGCCGTGTCGATCCGGGCGACGGCGGTCATTCGGGCTTCTTCGCGAGGGGCACGCCGTAGTCCACCATGAACCCGCCGTCGACGTACAGGGTCTGCCCGTTCATGTAGCGCGACTGGTCCGACACGAGGAAGCTCACGGCCGCGGCGATCTCACTCGCGTCGGCGAGGCGCTTCGCGGGGATGCGGGACAGGATCGTGTCGAGGCTCAGCGTGCCCTGCTCGACGCCTTGCCGGAACACCCCGGTGTCGACGTAGCCCGGGGCCACCGCGTTGACTCGGACACCGCGCGACGCCCACTCCGCTCCCGCCGTGGAGGTGAGTCCGATGACGGCGGCCTTGGTCGTGGCATACGGCGCCCGCCCCGCGGAGCCGCGCGAGGAGATGGAGGAGATGTTGACGATGCGGCCCTCGCCCCGGTCGAGCATGCGCTTCCCGGCGGCCTGGAGCGCGGAGAACACCCCGTGCAGGTTCACGTCCACGACCGCGGACCACTCGTCCCACGTGAGGTCTTCGATCCCGCGGTGCCGCTGGATGCCGGCGTTGTTCACGAGCACCTCGATGGGCCCGAGCTCCGCCTCGATCTCGCCGAAGACCCGGTCCACGGCGGCATGGTCGGTGACGTCGAGCTCCCGCCACAGGATCCCGGCGGGGTTCTCGCCCGCAGTGAGCCCGGGGACGCGGTCGGTCGCGACGACGAGGTAGCCGTCCGCGGAGAGTCGCTGTCCGATCTCCCAGCCGATGCCGGCCGAGCCTCCGGTGACGATGGCGACGGGGCGCGTGGTCATGTCTCTCCTCTACCTCGGGGATTTGCTATAGCAACTCTAGCCCGTTCGAATCGCGCAACTGGTTCGATCTCGGCCGGAAATGGAGCAAAGTGGGCGATTCGGACGGGGAACTACCCCAGCAACCCGGCCACGACCGACACGGCGTGGGACTCCAGGAGCTCCAGGGCGCCGGGAGCCAAGGGCGTCTGCCAGGACTGATAGGCACCGCGGTCGTAGGCTTCGCGCGTCGGGAGATACACGAAGCCCGGGCCGTTCGTGAGGTTCATCACCACGATCGGCGTCTGGGGGAACCGCTCCCGCAGGGTCGTCTGCAGCCGCGAGTACGCCTCGCCCGGATGCCCCACGATCACGGCGTCTCCGAGCCGCCACGCCCACACGGGATGCGACACGGTCGGACCGTCGATGTAGCCGTCGCGGAGGTTCCGCGCCCGTCCGAGGCGCTCCTCCCGCGACCGGGGGTCGATGTCCCTCCACTCCTCGGCGAGCTCGTCCAGGGTGGGCAGGTCGCGCAGCGGCAGCTCGACGGCCGAGACGACTCCCGCCGCCCCGTCGCCGCCGTCCGCCGGGGTCCCGGTCCAGATCGCGAGCGGAGCCCCCGACTCCACGACGCCGTTCAGCGTCAGCTCCTCGCCGGGTACCGGGAGCCCGTCCAGCGCCGCGAGCACCGCGTGCCCGAGTGAGCGTCCGTGCCGGTCGGCCACCGCGACGTCGCCGGTGTACTGCTCCCGAGGGGCCAGCTCGCCCGAGGCCCCCTGCACGAACAAGCACGGTGCACCGGTCGCGGCCTCCACGATCTCGCGCATCGCGCCGACGTAGTCCGGAGACACCTCGCGGTGCTGCCAGGCCAGGGTGGTCGGGTGGCAGGCGTAGTTCACCAGCGTCGCCCGCACCTCCCCGTCGATGCTGATCCGGCCGATGGTCACCGTGTCGTCGGCGGTGCCCTGGGGGTTGTAGCCGACGAGCGCGCGGCCGTCGAGGTCGAGCTCGCGCTCCGCCGCGAGGGTGCAGGTGCCCGTGGTCCACTCGATGAGCCCCGGTCGCGCAGCCTCCAGCGCCTCCCGCCCGGCGGCGATGCCCGCGGCAGCAAGAGCCTCCAGGTACCCGGGGATGAGTTCGCCGCCCGGCAGATGCGCATCCGCGGCGCAGAGCACGGCCCCCGCGTGGGTGTGCGACAGGGAGAGCATGAGCTGATCGGCATCGAGGCCCAGACCGTCGAGGATCGCCCCGCGCACGCCCTGCTCATCGGCGACTCGGCGCCACCACGTGCCGTCCACGGCGAGCAGCACCCGGGGCCGCTCGTCCGCGGCCACCACCGCGAGCGCGGTCAGCGCGAACGGCCGATGCGCCCCCTCGGACCGCTCCCAGTCGGCCGGGCCCCAGTTCTTGGCGCGGATGCCGACGGGCGGGGTGATGTCGCGCCGGGCGACGCCGATGCGCGCCCGCGTGCGGGGGATGCGGATGCGGTCTCCGAGGTGCGTCGCCGCTGCGGTGTCGTTCACGCGTGGTCCTCCCTGATGTCCATGATGCCGTCCGTCACGCGCTCGCCAGCACGTCCGCGATGACGACGCGCGGTCCGGCTTCCGGCAGTGCGGTCTCGACGCCGCGCTCGACGGTGTCGCTGTACAGCAGCGTCGACGGCTCGGCGAACCCGTCCGCCAGCCGCAGTCCTCCGCCGACGAACTGGCTGCCGGTGACGCGGGCGTGGTTGATGCCGGTCCCGATATCGAGGTGCGCCGCGCCCTTCGGCACGGTCGAGGTCACCCCGCTCACCCGCCAGGTGACGACCCCGGCACCGGCAGCCCTGCTCAGCAGCGCGCCGTCCGTCCGCTCCGTGGAGAGGTCGACCCCGTCCAGAGCGACGAGCTGATCGCGCACCGCGGTCGCGGTCAGGCGCACGTCGCGCACGGAACCGCCGCGGATGGTGACGCGGGAGGCGCCGAGCTCGAAGGGCGCCCCCGCCGCCGGGCCGCTGAGTCGGCAGTCCACGAACTCGACCGGCCCGGACCCACGGGCCTTGACCCCGTCGATCCCGGTGATCGTGCAGTCCACGAAGCGCACGGGAGCCGAGACCGGGGTCTGCACAAGCACCTGGTCCTTCGGCAGCGCGAAGGTGGAGTCCGCGATCACGGTCGGCCGCGACGAGCGCTGCGACCGCTGTCCGATCGCCAGAAGTCCCGCGGTGCAGCCGCGCACCTGGGCACCGTCGGCGCTAATGGTCATGGTCGCCTGCGGGTCGAAGGTCGAGCGGCCGATGACCCGCACGTTCTCCAGCGTCAGATCGCTGATCTTGGTGCCGGCGACGAACCAGGAGCAGACGTGGTCGCGCACCGTGATGCGCTTGGCGGCGGTGCCCCACTGCGCCCCGGAGTTGGCGATGTCCATGAGCCCGGAGTTGCCGATGAAGGTGAGGTCGTGCTCGTACTGGCCGTGCGTGGTGAAGGGGTTGCCGCCCTGGTCGTCGCCATCGCCGTGGCAGTTCTCGACGAGGCAGTAGGCGCTGGCAGTGAGGTCGTTCAGGTGCCGGGCGTTCGACGAGGTGCAGTCGCTCACGCGCCCGTAGAGGCTGTAGATCTGCTGCGTGAGGTAGCCCGCGCCGCCGTAGAACACGGTCGGCGGGTTCTCGACCGAGCAGCGTTCCGTCGTGAAGTGCGTGTTCCAGCGCCGCATGATGACGGGCCACCAGGTGCGGCTCGCGTGCACGTCGGCCACGTCGCAGTGGATCGCGTACTCGAAGGCGATGGGGTGGGAGCCGGTGAGCTCGCGGGAGTCGGGGAACGAGCCGTCGGTGGGGCCGTCGAAAGGTCCGGCGCCGAGGAACCGCATGTTCGCGATGCGCACGCCCGCGACCGGTTCCATCTGCCGCCAGATGAGCTTCCGACCCTTGTCGAGCGGCCAGCCGTTGAGGTAGTCGATGCGGATGTGGGTGCCGTCGATCTGCTGCGTCACCTGCACGAACCGCTGAAGCTCGCGCTCGTCCGCCCCTCCTCCGGCGACGGGATCGCACTGCACGGCCCACCAGGAGTCGACGGGGAACTGGGACGCATCCGGCACGGCGACCGCATCGGTCAGCTCGGGCCAGGCCTCGGCCAGCGCATGCTCGACCGTGACGTCCTTCGGCACTCCGGTGAAGAACATCACGGCGCCGAACGGGTTGTCGTGCGTGTTCTTCTCGATGCCGTCGGTCGTGATGAGGTGTCCGCCGAAGTCGATCTCGACGTACGACCGGGTGAAGCGGTGTCGGCGCCGGAACAGGAGATCGGTGCTCGCCTCGATCCGGCGGATGCGGGGATCGTTCACCATCGCGGCGAGCGCATCGTCGGCCGGCTTCTCCGGTCCCGTGATGCCGAAGACACGGAAGTCGACCGTCCCGTCGTGCTGCAGGACCCAGCGGGTGTCGTGCTTCCCCGCGATCACGGTGCCGCCGTTGGGCGCGGTCTTCGCGTTCTCGCTGCCCACGTACACGAGCAGCCCGGCGTCGCCGGGCTTCCGGTACCCGGCGACGACCGCCACCTCGCCGTCACGGGCCCGCAGGCGGCCGAGGTCGGCGACGGACTCCGCTCGCGTCACGTCCTTGGCGCCGACGGCGACCAGGGCGGCCTGCGCCGGTGCCGTGCTCGCGAGCGCGCCCGCCGTGCCGAGCGCGACCGCGCCGAGCCCGGCCATGAGCGCCCGGCGGCCGGTGGACCGCACCGCCGCGCCGGCACCCGCGGTGTCCGCCGCGGGCCCCGTCCCCTGACCCGTGATGGTCATCATCGTCCTCCTCGTCCGGCGGTCGTCGCGGGGACCGCGCCCGTCTGCCCGCCGTGGGTCTGCCAGAGCGCCGCGGCCTCCGCACGCCGTCGGCGCTCGAGGACCGGGTCGGCGACCGGGATCGCCGCCATGAGCCCGCGCGTGTACTCGTGCTGCGGATTCGCGAAGAGCGCGTCGCGCGCGCCGATCTCCACGATGCGCCCCTGCTGCATCACGGCGACCGTCGAGGACATGTACCGGATCACCGCGAGGTCGTGGCTGATGAAGAGGTACGTGAGGCCGAGCTCGGCCTGCAGCTCCCTGAGCAGATTGAGCACCTGCGCCTGGATCGACACGTCCAGCGCCGACACCGATTCGTCGAGCACGAGGAACTCCGGCTCCAGCACGAGCGACCGGGCGATGGACACGCGCTGGCACTGCCCACCGGACATCGAGCGCGGCAGCCGGTGCGCGAACTCCTCGTCCAGGCGCACGCGGTGCATGGTCTCGCGCACCTTCTCGGCGCGGGAGGCCCGGGTGCCGATGCCGTGGGCGCGCAGCGGCGCCTCGATGATCTGCGCGACGGTCTGCCGCCGGTTCAGCGCCGAGAACGGGTCCTGGAACACCATCTGCATGCGCTTGCGCAGCCGCCGCAGCTCCTCGCCGCGGAGGTCGTGCGGACGCTGCCCGTCGAAGACGACCGACCCTCCGTCGATGCCGCCGAGCGCGAGCACGGCCTTCGACACGGTCGACTTGCCGGAGCCCGACTCGCCGACGAGCCCGACCGTCTCGCCGCGCCGGATCTGGAACGACACGTCGTCGACCGCGGTCACCCGGCGCCCGGAGCCGAGCGTGAACACCTTCGACACGCCCTGCACGTCCACCAGCACGTCGCCGGACTCCCGCGCCCGATCCACCGCGCTGATCGATCCGGCCTCGGCGAGCGGCTCCGTCCCGCGTTCGAGCACCTCCGCAGCGGTGCGGATGGGCTGCTGCACGTCGACCGTGAGGTCGACGACCGCGCCGAGGAGCGCCTGGGTATACGGGTGCTCGGGGGTCGCGTAGATGCGGTCGACCGGGCCCTCCTCGACCACGCGCCCGTGCCGCATCACGTGGATGCGCTCGCAGAACCCGGCGGCGACGCCGAGGTCGTGCGTGATGAGCACGACCGCGGTCCCGTGGTCTTCCGCGAGCCGGTCGAGCAGGTCGATGATCCGGGACTGCGTCGTCACGTCGAGGGCCGTCGTCGGCTCGTCCGCGATGAGCACGGCGGGCCGAGAGGACATGGCCATCGCGATCATCACGCGCTGCCGCATCCCGCCGGAGAACTCGTGCGGGTACTGGCCCAGACGCTCTTCGGGCAGCGGCACCCCGACCTCCGTCAGCAGCTCGACGGCCCGCGCGCGGGCGGCCGCCGCCGAGACCCGGTCGTGCAGCCGGATCGCCTCGACGAGCTGGTGCCCGATCGTGCGGACCGGATTCAGCGACGACATCGGGTCCTGATAGACCATCGCGATCTCGCCGCCACGCACGCGGGTCATCTCCCCGCGGGCTCAGCGTGAGCAGTTCGCGGTCGCGCAGCCGGATGCTGCCGCCAAGGGTCGCCCCGTCGTTCAGCCGCATGATCGACAGCGCCGTGAGCGACTTGCCGGAGCCGGATTCGCCGACGAGGCCGATGCGCTCACCGGGCCGCACCGCGAACGTGATGCCCTGGACGGGCATGACGTCGCCGTAGGAGACAGTGAGGTCCTGCACCTGCAGGACGGGCGTGAGGTCGGTCATCGGCCCCTCCCCTTCCGATCGCCGCCGAACTGGTCGGCGAGCACGTTGAGCAGCCAGATGGTGACGAAGATGAACAGGGCGGGGAACAGCACGTACCCGATGGACTGGTACATCTTCTGGTAGCCCTGTTGCACGAGCGTGCCCCAGGTGGCCTCGGGCGGCGCGATGCCGAGCCCGACGAAGCTCATCGACGCCTCCAGGAGGATCGCGTTGGCGGCGTTGATGGCCGCCTGCACGACGATCGGCCCCTTGGCGTTCGGCAGCACCTCGGCGAAGAGCAGCCGGCGACGGGTGGATCCGAAGGCCACCGCGGCGGTGAAGTAGTCCTCCTGCAGTTCGCTGAGCACCGACGACCGCACCAGCCGCGCGGTGGTCGGCGTGAGGAGCACCCCGATGATGACGGCGAGTTTGACGGGATCGGCACCGAACGCGGAGATGAAGACGAGCGCGAAGAGGATCTGCGGGATCGCCATGACCGTGTCGGCGAGGCGCATGAGGATCTCGTCGACCCAGCCGCGGGCGAACGCCGCCGCCATGCCCCAGGCGATGCCGAGGACCATGGCCACGAGGGTCGCGCCCCCGGCGATGAACACGGTGAGCTGGCCGCCGTAGAGCACGCGGCTGAAGAGGTCGCGGCCCAGCTCGTCGGTCCCGAAGAGGTGCGCCGCCGAGGGACCGGCGAACCGGTCGGACGACTGCGCCGCGGGGTCGTACGGGGCCAGGAGCGGGGCAAGGACGCAGATCAGCACGATCAGCGCAAGAAGTGCCACCGGAATCCACGACGCGAACGCGATTCTGCGACGGGGATGCGCGGAGCGCAGCGCGAGGGTGAGGGTGTCAGCCACGGCTGCTCCTTGCACGAAGACGCGGATCGAGCACCCCGTAGAGGAGGTCGACGATGAGCGTGGTGAGGATGAACATCGCGGAGATCAGCAGCACGACCGACTGCAGCACCGCGTAGTCCCGCTTGAAGACCGCGTCGATCGCGAGCGAACCGAGCCCGGGGACGCCGAACACGTACTCCACGATCACCACGCCGCCCAGGGTGTAGCCGACGATCAGGCCGAGCATCGTGAGCCCGGGGATCAGGGCGTTGCGGAGCGCGTGGCCGAGCACGACCCCGCTCGCCGACTGTCCCTTGCCTTTCGCGGTGCGGATGTAGGGGGCGTCCAGCACCTCGACCATCGACGCCCGGAGGAACCGCATGAGCAGCGGCGCCGCCGCGAAGGCGAGGGTGAGGCCGGGGAGGATCATGCGCACGAGGTTCTCGGCTGGATCCTCCGCGAACGGCGTGTAGCCGCGGGCCGGCAGCACCTTGAGCTGCACGGCGAACACGACGATGAGCACGATGCCGATGAGGAACTGCGGAAGAGCCATGCCCGCGGTCGAGATCGCGGTGAGCACCCGGTCGATCACGCCGAGCGGACGCAGCGAGGCGAACACGGCGGCCGGGGTGGCGATGAGCACGGCCAGGAGCACGCCGATGAGCGTGAGCTCCAGCGTCGCGGGCAGGCGCTGGGCGATGAGCTCCGTCACCGAGTACTGGTTGAAGTAGGACTGACCGAAGTCGCCCGTGAAGACGCCGCCGATCCAGCGCAGGTACTGCTCGATGACGGGGGCGTCGAGGCCGGCCTCCTCCCGCAGCCGGGCGATGGTCTCGGCATCCACGCCCGGCGTCGAGCCGAGGCGGGTGATGACGGGGTCGCCCGGCAGCAGCCGGAGCACGACGAAGACGAGGAGCGAGGTGGCGATCAGCATCGCGATGCTGATCGCCACCCGCCGGAGGACGGAGAGGACCACGTCAGCCCTTCAGCTGCGCGCCCTCGAGGTGCAGCTGTCCGCCGCCCTCGACCCACACGCCGTCGACCGCCGTGCTGGTGGCGGTGACGACCGTCGACTGCAGGGGCACGATGAGCGGCACCTGCTCGTTGATGATGGTCTGCACGGTGCCCCACTTCTCGGCCCGCGCGGTCTCGTCCGGCTCGGCCACAGCATCCGCGAACGCGGTCTGGAAGTCGGGGTCGACCCAGTTGCACTCGCACCGCCCCTCCAGGTAGAAGTTCAGCGAGTAGGCCGGCTCGGGCGGCGTGGACTGGAAGTTCGGCACGATGTACCCGGGGTAGCTCTTGCCCGCGGGGTAGAACGCGTCGACCCAGGTGCCGATGTCGTTGTTGTCGATGATCAGCGTGATGCCGATCTCCTTCAGGCTCGCCTGCAGGATCTCGCCGCTCGTGTTCCACTCGGGGTACTGACCGGCCACGCCCCACCAGGTGAGCGTGCTGCCCTCGGTCACCCCGGCCGCGGCGAACAGCTCCTTCGCCTTGTCCAGGTCGTAGGAGTAGTCGGTCAGCTCGCCGCCGAACCAGGGGTTCACCTCGCCGAGCGCGTTGTTCGTCGGCGAGACCGTGCCCTGGCCGTAGTAGGCCGCGTCGAGGATGGCCTCGCGGTCGGTCGCGTAGGCGAGGGCCTGCCGGGCGCGTACGTCGTCGAAGGGCGGCGACGTCGTGTCGATCTCCCACGACGGCCACTGGCTCGGGTTCTCGGGCTTCACCAGGGCGATGTCGCCGCCTTCCAGACCCGCCACGTCGCCCTGTGGCACGGACCACAGCACGTCGATGTCGCCGGAACGCAGACCGGTGACCGCGGCGGTGGACTCGGCGGCCTTCACGATCGTGATCTCGTCGAGCGCCGGCGCCTCGCCGAAGTACTCCGGGTTGGGGACGAGGGTGAGGCTGTCGTCCGGCGTGAAGGCGTCCACGACGTACGGACCGGTGCCGATGGGCTCCTTGTCGATGGTGTCGAGCGCGTCGACGTCGATCATCTTCACCCAGACGATGCCCGCGGGGAAGGTCGCGATGGGCTCGGACAGGGTCACCACGACGGTCTTCTCGTCCGGGGCGGTGACGTCGGTGACCATCGAGATCTTGTTCTTCTCCTGCGTCGCCGTCTCCGGGTCGAGGTAGTAGTCGAACGCGGCCACCGCGTCGTCGGCGGTGAAGGCCTCGCCGTTCGAGAACGTCACGCCGTCGCGGAGGGTGAACGTCCAGGTCTTCTGGTCGGCGGACGCCTCCCAGCTCTCGGCGAGATCGCCGACGATCTCGCCGGACTCGTCGGTCTTGGTGAGGCCGTTCCACAGCAGCGGGAACAGCACCTCCTCCCACGCGAACGTGCGGATGGCGGGATTGAGCTGCGGGATGCCCTGCGCGGCGGCGACGGTGAGCGTGCCGCCCTCCTGCGCCTGGCCGTCGGGGGTGGATGAGGTGCTGCAACCAGCGGTGATGAGCGCGGCGGTCAGCAGCACTGCTGCTCCGCCGAGCCGAACACGACGACGCGACATGGGTGCCTCCAAGGTCGGGTGGTGCTTCGGGTAAGGGTGTTGCGCTATAGCATGTAGCAAAAGCGGAGGGGCGTCTAGAGCGAACCGGGCCGGCGGGGTCACGTTCTCGTCACGACCGCCGACCCGGCCCGGTCATCGCCGGGCGGTGGACGCCTCGACGGCGAGGTCGGGCGCCGTCGTGAAGTCCGAGCGGCGGCTGAGCACGAAGGCGATCGTCGCCCCGAGCAGCGTGAGCCCCGAGATGAGGAGCAGGCCCCACACCGCCGACCCCGTGGTCTCGCTGATCCAGCCGATCGCGTAGGGTCCCGCGAAGCCGGCGAGGTTGCCGACCGAGTTGATGAAGGCGAGGCCGGCCGCGGCCGCCGTGCCGGTGAGCACCATGGGCGGCAGGCTCCAGAACAGCGGGGTGGTCGAGAAGAGCGCCGACATCCCGACGCACAGCGCCGCGAGCGCGAGCACCGGCGTGCCCTGCGCCGCGACCGCCGCGATGAGCGACAGGGCGGTGATGCTGAGCGTGATGCCGATCTGCAGCGGGATGTTGCCCTGCTTCCGGGCGGCGCGCTCCCACGGCAGCATCACGAGGGCCGCGCACAGGTTCGGCAGCGCCACGAGCCACCCCGTGGTGGAGTTCGAGAAGTCGCCCATGCTCTTCACGATGGTCGGCAGCCACATCCCCAGGCCGTACGCACCGAACACGACGCCGAAGAACAGCACGATAAGCGTCCAGAGGCGGCCGTTGAGGAAGACCTCGCCCAGACGGAGGCGTCCGTGCCGTTGCTCGGTCGCCTGGGTCTCGGCGGCGAGCGTGTCGGTGATCCAGCGCTGCTCGGCGGGGTTCAGCCAGCGCGCGTCCTGCGGGCGGTCAGGGAGCCAGAAGAACACGACGAACGCGAGGAGCACGGCCGGGATGCCCTGCAGCAGGAAGACGAGCTGCCAGCCGTCCAGGCCCCACAGCCCGTGCAGCTCCAGCATCCAGCCGGACAGCGGCGCGGCGACCGCGTTGGCGATCGGGTTCGAGAGCACGAAGACGGCGAGCACCTGCGTGCGGTACTGCCGCGGGAACCACAGCGTGAGGTAGAGCAGCACGCCGGGGAAGAACCCGGCCTCCGCGATACCGAGGATGAAGCGCGCGATCGCGAACTGGGTCGCGTCCTGCACGAACGCGGTCAGCGCGGCGACGATGCCCCACGAGATCATGATGCGCGCGATCCACTTGCGGGCGCCGAACTTCTCCAGCAGCAGGTTGCTCGGCACCTCGAACAACAGGTAGCCGATGAAGAAGATGCCCGCCGCGAAGCCGAAGGCGGCCTCGGTGATCTGGAGGGCGGCGGTCATCTCCAGCTTCGCGAAGCCCGCGTTGTTCCGGTCGATGTAGGCGACGAGGTAGAGCAGTCCGAGGAACGGACCCAGCCTCCAGATCGCCTTCTTCATGGCGGCGGCTCCCACCGCGTCCTCCGCGGCGCGCGCCTGCGCGAGGGTCTCTCTGCCGGACATGACAACTCCTTCGTCATCGGTTTCGGGTTTTGCTATAGCATCTAGCACCGCGGGGTTCCTGTCCAGTCCCGGCCTCATGCCATAGCATCGACCGAGCGAAGGAGCCCCGCTCGACGAGCACCGGGCCGCGCGAGATCGAGAAGGGCCCCGGATGCGCAGCGTGTCGGATCAGAACATCGCCGAGCAGGTCACGGACGAGCTCCGGGCGGCGATCCACTCCGGAGAGCTCGCCCCCGGCGAGCGCCTCGTGGAGCGCAAGCTCGCCGACCGTCTCGGCGTCAGCCACATCCCCGTGCGCGAGGCCCTGACCCGGCTCGCCGAGGAGCGCCTCATCACCCGCGAGCCCCGCCGCGGCGCCCGCGTCGCCCAGCTCAGCGCGCAGGACCTGGAGGAGATCTCGAGCCTGCGGATCGTGCTGGAGCAGTTCATGGCGATCCGGGTGCAGGAGCGGTGGAACGACGAGTCGGCGGCGCGGCTGGAAGCCATCATCCAGGCCATGGCGGCGGCGGCTCCGGGCGATGTGGCCGAGGTCCTGCGCCAGGACCGCCTCTTCCACGAGACCCTCGCCGACCTCGCCGAGCACCGGTTCCTCGACGAGCTCAGCGCCCAGCTCCGCGGCCGGATCGCCGGGTTCATCCAGGCGGCCAACTCCGCCCTCGACCCCGCCGAGCAGGAGGAGCACGTGCGCAGCCACCAGCAGATCGTCGACGCCATCGCGACCGGCGATCCGGAGCAGGCGCGCGCGGTGATCGCCGAGCACGTGACCAGGGCCGTCCGCCGCATCACGCCGTCGGCCGAGTGAGCGCCGCCGTGGCCGCACGCACCATCGTGCTGACCGGAGCCTCGGACGGGATCGGCGCCGCCGCCGCCCGCCAGCTCGCCGGGTCCCCGCACCGCCTGCTCCTCGTTGGCCGCTCGCCCGACAAGATGCGGGCCGTGGCGGCGGAGACCGGCGCGGAGTGGTTCACCGCGGACTTCGCGCGCCTCGACGCCGTGCGCGCCCTCGCCGCGCAGCTCGCGGACGCCGTGGGAGCGGCGGGCATCGACGTGCTGGCCAACAACGCCGGCGGCATCTTCGGCGACCGCACCCCCACGGTCGACGGGCACGAGAAGACGATGCAGGTGAACCACCTCGCCCCGTTCCTGCTGACGAACCTCCTGCTCCCGCAGCTGCTCGCCGCCCGCGGCGCGGTCGTGAACACCTCCAGCGTCGCCCATCGCCTCTTCGGGCACCTCGACGTCGATGATCTCGACAACACCCGCCGGTATTCGCCGAACAAGGCCTACGGCGACGCCAAGCTCGCCAACGTCCTGATGGCGAAGAGCCTGCACGAGAAGTTCCATGCTCAAGGTCTCAGCGCGGTGGCCTTCCACCCCGGCACCGTGGCGACGAACTTCGCCGCCGAGTCGTCGAGCATCATGCGCCTCGTCTACCGCACCCCGCTGCGCCGCCTCGTCCTCATCGGTAGTGACCGCGGCGGCGCGACGCTGCGCTGGTTCCTCGAGGGAACGCCGGGCGAGACCTGGATCTCCGGCGGCTACTACGACGAGCGCGTCCTCAGCACCCGGGTGAACCCGCAGGTGCACGACCCGGCTCTCGCCGAGGCCCTCTGGCAGCGCAGCGCCGCGCTCGTCGGCGTGTCCGGGGGCTGAGCGCCCGCCGTCTACGCTGGGGCGATGGCGCGCCTCGACTGGACCCAGCTCCCTCCCGCTCTCCGAGCCCGGGTCGAGGAGTTCGCCGGTTCCCCAGTGGCCCGAGCGCAGTCGCAGGACGGCGGCTTCTCCGCGGGACTGGCCTCACGGCTGACCTTCGCCGACGGACGGCGGCTGTTCGTCAAGGCGGTGCAGGAGTCCGCGGAAGGGACGTTCGCGCTCTACGTGCGAGAGGCCGAGGTGCTCGGCGCGATCCCCCGCTCCCTCCCCGCCGCGCACCTCGTCGACGCCTTCACTGCGGACGGATGGGCGGTGCTTCTCATCGAAGACGTCGAGGGTCGTCATCCGGAACGCTCGGCCACCGCGCCCGACACCGCGCATGTCCTGGATGCGATCGCCGCCCTGGCCACCGCCGAGGCGCCGCGCGCGCTTCCCCGCCTCGCCGACGAGCTGCACGAGGACTCCGGATCCTGGCGACGGCTGGAGGAGGCAGGGCTCCTGGAGACGACCACGCCGTGGTGCGCGCAGCTCGATCTCCGCGTCGAGGACGCCGCGGCCGAGGTCGGTCCCCTGCTCGATCACCCCGTCTTCGCCGGATCGACCACGCAGGACCATGTCGCCCTCCTGTCCGCCGCGGGCGGCGCCTGGTTCGAGAAGTGCCGTCTTCCCGCGCCGGACGGGATAACGACGCTCCGCGACTTCCAGCGCCGGGAAGCGGTCATCGCCACCGACTGGATCGCCGAGCTCGTCCACTGATCCCGGCGGAGCCTTGTGGCCCCTCATCCAGGGAGGTAACGTTCTACCGTTCCTGACGAGAGAGGCGACGATGCCCCGGACCGATCGACCCCGTCCCACGACGTCCGTGTGGCGTCGCAAGCCCGTCAGCGACATGACAGAGGAGTCGGGCGGGAGCGGTCTGTTCCGGACGCTCGGGCTCTGGCAGCTCACCGCGATCGGCGTGGGCGGCATCGTCGGTGTCGGGATCTTCTCGCTCGCCGGGCTCGTCGCCCACGGCGACGCGACGACTCCCGCCGTGGGTCCCGCCGTCGTCCTCTCCTTCCTCATCGCCGGGCTCGCGTCGGCGGCGGCCGCGCTGTCGTATGCGGAGTTCGCCGGCATGATCCCGCGCGCCGGTTCCGCCTACAGCTACGGCTACGTCGCGCTCGGCGAGCTCGTCGGCTGGTTCATCGGCTGGGACCTGCTCCTGGAGTACGTCGCCATCGTCGCCGTCGTCGCGATCGGCATCTCCGGCTATCTCGACGCGTTCCTCTCCGGCTTCGGGCTGGAGCTGCCGACCGCGATCACCGAGACCGCCGACCAGCCGGGCGGCGTGGTCAACATCCCGGCCATCCTCATCTGCCTGTTCGTGACGTTCCTGCTGAGCCGAGGCACCCGCACGTTCGGCCGCTTCGAGCTCGTCGCCGTCGCTATCAAGATCCTTCTCGTGGTGTTCATCGTCGTCCTCGGCGTCTTCTTCATCGACCCCGCCAACTACGACCCGTTCCTGCCGAACGGCTTTGGCCCCGTCTTCACCGGTGCCGCGACGGTGTTCTTCGCGGTGTTCGGCTACGACGCGATGAGCACGGCCGCCGAGGAGGCGAAGGACGGGCGTCGACACATGCCGAAGGCGATCATCCTGTCCCTCGTGATCGCGATGGTGCTCTACGTCGCCGCGACGCTCGTGCTCACGGGCATGCAGAACTACCAGGACATCGATCCGAAGGCGGGCTTCGCCTCGGCGTTCACGGGTGTGGGGCTCCCGGTCGTCGCCTCCGTCATCTCGGTGTTCGCCGTCGTGTCGATCCTCACCGTGATGCTCACGTTCCTGCTCGGCGCCACTCGCGTGTGGTTCAGCATGAGCCGCGACGGACTGCTCCCCGGCTGGTTCGCGCGGGTCGACCGCCGCGGCGTCCCGCAGCGGGTCACCTGGATCGCGGGGCTGGGCGCGGCGTTCTTCGCGGGGGTGTTCCCCATCCGCGCCGTCGCCGACCTCACGAACATCGGCATCCTCGCCGCCTTCGTCGTCGTCTGCGTCGCCGTGATCGTGTTCCGCTACACGAAGCCGGATGCGCCGCGGACGTTCCGGCTGCCGTTCATGCCCGTGGTCCCGATCGTCGGCGTGGGCTTCTCGCTCTTCCTCATCTCGCAGCTCCACCCCGAGACGTGGCTCCGGTTCGGGGTCTGGCTCGTGATCGGACTCGTCGTGTACTTCGCCTACAGCCGTCGGCACTCGCTCCTGAACCCGGACAGCCCCCGGCACCGCCCGGGCACGACTTCGGAGACCCCCGGCGACACGCCGTAGGCGGGGCCGGGGAGGCGGCGGGTCGCGCCGCAGCTCCGAAGTCGTGCCCGGGAGGATCAGCCGACGACGAGGTTGGCGGTGTCGACGACGCGGTCGCCCTCGCCGGGGAACGCCGTGCGGGTGACGCCGGCCTCCACGTTGCCGGTGTGCAGCAGCGTCGAGCCGGACCCGAACGCGTCGTCGCGGAGCTCCAGGGCGCCGCCCTCGAACCGGTTGCCGACCGCGCGATAGTGGGTCGCGCCGCTCGTCACGGCGACGTGCGTGGTCGATCCCTCCGCCCGGAAGGTGCTGTCGGCGAGCGTCAGGTGCAGCTCCCCGGCGCCCGACCGCGACACCGTCGTCCCGCCCTTCGCCGACACCTCGGAACCCGCGATCTCGACGACCTGACGGTCCTTCGATGCTGCCGCGATGCGGGCGTTGCGGAGCGTGGAGCCTTCGACACGCAGCTTCCCCGTCGCGGAGGCGATAGGGGCGGCGTCGTCCGCCGCGCTGAGGGTCGAGCCGCGGAAGGTGACCGCTCCAGGCCCGTTGATCTTCATGCCGCCGACGCGGTCGAGCACCGTGTCGACGAAGATCACGGGCGTCTTCACCGTCGCGTTGGTGAGCTCGCCGGGAGCGACGAACGTGAAGTGCGAGTCGGCGATCACGGTCGGCCGGGCGGAGTTGTCGGAGGCCTGGGTGATGACGAGCGTGTCCGAGGCGGTGCAGCCGCGCAGCTGCGCACCGTCCGCGTTGATCCACAGCATCCCGGAGCCCGTGAGCGAGGGCTTGCCGATCACCTGCACGTCCTCCAGCGTCAGGTCGGTGATGCGCACCCGCGCCACGAACCACGAGCACACGTGCTTGCGGACGGTGATGCGCTTGGCCGCCGAGCCCCACGCCGCCCCGGAGTTCGCGAACGTCATGAGACCGGAGTTGCCCGTGTAGATGAGGTCGTGCTCGTACTGGCCGTGGGTGACGAACGGACCCTGGTCGTCGCCGTCGCCGTGGCAGTTCTCCACGAGGCAGTAGGCGCTCGCGGTGAAGTCGTTGAGGTGCCGGGCGTTGGCGGTGTGGCAGTTCGCGACGTAGCCGTACAGGCAGTAGATCTGCTGCGTCAGGTAGCCGGCTCCACCCCACGTGACGGAGGTCGGGTTCTTCAGCGTGCAGCTCTCCGTGGTGAAGTACGTGTTCCACCGGCGCTGGATCAGGGGCCAGAAGGTCGCCGTGCCGTCGATGTGGTCCACGTCGCAGCGCACCGCGTACTCGAAGGCCAGCGGGTGCGACCCGGTGTACTCGTCCGTCCCCTTGCCGAGGAACTTGAGGTTCGACACGGTCACGTCCTGCACCGGCTTCACGTGCCGCCACGTCATCGTGCGGTCCTTGCCGAGCGGCCAGCCGTTCTTGTAGTTCACGCGGATGTGCCGACCGTCGACGATCTGGGTCACCTGGACCAGCCGCTGCAGCTCGCGCTCCCAGCGACCGGACAGCGCGTTGACCTCGGCGGCGTACCACTCCCCGACCGCGAAGAACGACGAGTCGGCGACGGGGAAGATGTCGGCGAGGTCGGGCACGTCCTCGCCGAGCTTCGCCTCCTGCACCGCGTCGGTCACCTCGCCACGGAAGAACATGACGGCCGCGAAGGGGTCGTCCTTCCCGGCGTTCTCGATGCCCTCGGTCGTCATGAGGTGATTCCCGAAGTCGAACGCGATGTTCGACCGGGAGAACTTGTGGCGGCGGACGAAGTTGAGGTCGGTGTGCGCCTCCACGCGCCGTACCCGGGCGTCGCCCACCATCGCGTCGAGCGCGTCGTCCGCGGGCGCGGAGGCGTCCATGATGCCGAACTTCCGGAAGTCGACCGTGCCGTCGTGCACGAGCACCCAGGCGCCGCCCTTCGGCCCCGCGAGCACCGTGCCGCCGTTGGCCGCGGGGGCGTCCTTCTTCACGAAGCGGTAGAGCCCGTCACCGCCGTCGCCGGGGGCCGCGTAGCCGCTCGTGCGCACGAGGTCGCCGTCCTTGCCCTTGCGTGTCGCGAGGGCGGTGGCGACGCCTCCGTGCGCGACGTTCTTCGAGCCCGACGACTCCTGCGGCACGACGGGTCCGGCGGCCTGAGCCGCGGCGGGGGCGCCGATCGCGGCAACCCCGCCCAGGGCGGCGGCGCCGAAACCGGCGAGCAGCATCCGTCGACTGCGCATCGCCGCGGTCTCGGTGGTGGTGTCCAGCTGGGTCATGCTCATCCTCCTTGCGGCGTCCTCGCCGCGGTCAGGCGTCCGGCCCTCGGCCGGATCGCGGTCACCGATCAGTCCCCGATCCCCAGCGCTCTCCGAGCGGATGCTCAGAAGTAGTCGCCCGCCGTGAAGTGGCGGATGCCGTCCACCCGGGCCTCGCGGCGCAGCGGGCGGATCATCCCGGTGCGGTCGTCCTGCCGCACGGCCGCCGGAGCGAACGCGCGGACGGCGCGCTCCTCCGCGGCGAGCGCGGGGACGGCCAGCTCGCAGGTGCGGACGCCCGCCGCGGCCCAGTCCGCGGTCACGGCCTCCAGCACCGCGCGACGCACCGCGTCCGGATCGGCCACGGAGGGATCGGTCGCGGTCTCGTGCAGCAGCCCGATGCCGTCGCGCACCTCCGCCACGGCGTAGCCGACCGTCGCCTGCGCCTCGGCGACCCGGTACAGCGTCGCGCCCCGCAGCCGCACCTCCGCCATCGTCCAGTCGCGGTCGCCGCGCACCGGAGCGAGCACGACCACACCCGTGCGGGAGCGCTCGTAGACCTCGCGGAGCGGGGCGAGGACACCGAGTCCGACGGACTCGCGCGCGACCGAGGCGGGCTCCACGGCCGTCGCCGACGCCGCCCACGGCCCGGCCATCGTGCGGGGCATCGAGAAGGTCGTGAAGCCGCTCGACCGGTACACGTCGGGAGTTCCGGTGAACAGCAGGGCCCAGTCGGCGTCGCCCGCCGCGTCCAGGGTGGCGGCCACGAGTCGGCGGGCCAGTCCCCGGCCACGAGCCCGCTCGGCGACCGCGACGCTGCCGATCGCGTGCACCTGCGCCACCCCGCCGCCCGACTCCCGCAGGCGCTTCGGCAGGCCGTAGATCGACCCGCACACGCCCTCGTCGTCTTCCGCGACGAGCGTGTGGCTCAGCCGCTCGTCGTCCACGAGCCACTGGTCCGGCGCGAGGGGCGGTGTGAAGGCGGCCGCCCACAGCGCCGCGAGAGCGGGCTGGTCCTCCGCACGCGCCGACCGCACGACCACGGCGCTCATGCCATCGAGGAGAGCTGGGCGCGGTCGACGGCGTGTACGAGCGGGCGCCCCGCGGCGAAGGCGTCGAGCTCGTCGGCGACGATCCGCCCCTGCCGCAGCCGGCCCTCCCTGGTGCCTGCCGCACGATGCGGCGTGAGCAGCACGCGCGGTGCCGAGCGGAAAGGACTCTCCGCGGACAGCGGCTCCTCGTCGAACACGTCGATCGCGGCACTCAACCGGCCACGACGGAGCTCGGCGAGCAGGGCGGCCTCGTCGACCAGCCAGGACCGCGCCGTGTTGACCAGGCCGGCACCGTCCGGCATCAGTGCGAGTTCGCGCGCTCCGATGAGGTGATGCGTCTCCGGCAGGGTGGGGGCGTGCACCGCGACGATCTGCGCACGGCGGAGTGCCTCGTCCAGCGTCACGAGCTCCGCACCGAGGGACGACGCCTCGGCCGCGTCGAGCGTGGGGTCGACGAGCAGCGGCTCGGCGCCGAGCGCCCGGAGCAGGTCGAGGTACGCCCGCCCGGTCCGGGAGGCGCCGATGACCGCGACGGGAGCGCCGAGGATCTCGTGCTGCACCCCGACGGCCTCCGCGTCCCACCAGCCGTCGCCGGCGCGCAACGCGTCGTGCATCTCCGGCACCCGGTGCAGCAGGGCGAGCGTGAACGTCAGCGACACCTCCGCCACCGACCGGGCCATCCCCGCCCCGGCCTGCGTCACCCGCACGCCGCGGTCGAAGAGCGCGTCGGTCGCGAAGGGCTTGATCGTGGCTCCGGTGTGCGCGATGAGCTCCAGTTTCGGAAGCGTGGCGAGCACCGCGTGGTCGAAAGGACCCACGCCCCAGCTCGTCACCACGACGCGCGCCTCGTCGAGCACCGCATCCGCGAGCCGGTCCACCCGCGCGAACGTCCCGCCGAGCCGCGCCGCGACGGTCTCCAGCCGGGCCGCGTCCTCGGCCGAGAAGAACTCGGCGAACAGCTCCGCGGAGCATGCCGCGACCACGGTCGGAGCGCTCGTCCCGGCGGTCATCGCAGCCAGGCCTCGAGGTTCTCGGCGATGAACGCGTCGTCGTTGAGCTCCGGGTACGCCTGCCGGACGCGGGCGATCTCCTCCGCCTGTCCCGGGGAGAGGCCCTCGGCCGGGTCGAGGCACCAGATGCCTTCCAGGAGGCCCTGCTGGCGGAGCATCTCGTGCACCCCGGCGATGACCCCGTGGAAGTCGTTGCCCGGGTCGAACACGGCCTGGTTCACGTCCACCATGTCCGAGGCACGACGTCCCACCTCGCGGTACGCCTCCGCGTCTCCCGCCAGGGCGCGGTGCACACGCTCCAGCAGCGCGACCGCCGCGTGCGTGCCGACCGCCCACTGACCGAGCAGCCCGCCGACGAACCGGAGGGTGCGCCGCCCGGACGGGGAGTCCACGTGGAACTCGGAGAGCAGGTCGGCGACGATCGCGTCGTCGTTGCCCGTGTACAGCGCGATCTCGTCGGCGCGCCCCGAGGCGGCCACGCCCCGCACGAGCTCCAGCGTGCGGTAGCGGTCGAAGGGAGCGGCCTTCACGGCGACGACGGACGGGATCGCGGCGAACTCGCGCCAGAACTCGCGGTCGAGCACGGGTCCGCCGATCGCGGTCTGCAGGTAGAAGCCGACCAGCGGCAGCACCTCGCCGACGGCGCGGGCGCGGTCGAGCAGGGCACGCTCGTCCGCACCCGCGACGCGGGGACTCACCAGCACGGCGTCGTAGCCGAGGGAGCGGGCGAGCTCCGCCTCGGCGACCGCCTGGGCCGTGTCGCCCGCCACGCCGGCGATGCGCACAAGGGTCGCGTCGTCGCGGGCGTCCATCTCCTCCGCGGCCAGCGCGAGCACCGGCTCGAAGAGCGCGTGCTCCGGGTCGCGGATCTCGAACTGCGTCGTGTGCACGCCGACGGCGAGGCCGCCAGCCCCGGCGTCGAGGTAGTAGCGGGAGAGCGCCCGCTGCCGCCGCTCGTCGAGCGTGCGCGCGGCGGTGAGGGCGAGCGGATGGGCCGGGATCACGGCACCGCGGGCGAGGGTCGCGGCGGCCTCAGGGCGCAGCGACGGCACGGTCGCCGGGTGCGAAGCGGCGTCGGTCATCAGAACTTCCCGTCCCGCACGGCCCACTTCGTGGGCTTGGCGATCATCGGCAGCCCGTCGCGGATCCAGCCGGCCTGCATGCGGATGAGCTCCTCGGCGGAGACGGACGGGTAGCCGAACAGGGCCATGCAGCGGCGGGCGTCGCTGAGCAGCGCGGTCGGCTGCGGCTCGTCGACGATCTCGACCTCCCGCTCGAACAGCTCGCCGAAACGATGGGCGATCGAGGAGACGCTGAGCAGCTCCGGACCGGTGAGGTTGATCACGAAGGGGTCGGTCGAGGCGTGCACCAGGCTCCGCAGCACGACCTCGTTCGCGTAGCCCTGCCAGATCACGTTGACGTTGGCGGTGGCGACGGACACCGGCTCCCCCGCGTGCACGGCGCTGCCGATGTCGGCGAGCACCCCGTAGCGGAGGTCGACGGCGTAGTTCAGGCGGATGATCGCGACCTTGGTGCCGCGCTCCTGCGCCCCGAACTCGAACACGCGCTCCCGACCGAGGCAGGACTGCGCGTACTCGCCGATCGGCGCGGGCGTGGTCTCCTCGGCGGCACCGCCCGAGGCGGCAGGGACGAACGGGTACACGTTCCCGGTGGAGAGCACCGAGATCGCACTGTCGCGGTACCGGCGGGCGATGCGGTCGGGAAGAGCCGCGTTGACCTCCCACGCCCAGGAGGCGTTGGTCGCGGCACCGAACTTCGCGCCCACCATGAACACCACGTTCGGGGCATCGGGGAGACCGGCGAGGTCGTCGTTCTCGATGAGGTCGAACGGCACGACGCGCACCCCCGCGGCCTCCAGGCGCTCGCGGATGGCGGCGTCGCCGAAGCGGGAGACCGCGTACACGGCGTCGTCCGTGCGGCCGGCGGCGTCCAGGCCGCGCCGGGCGAGCATCGCCAGGGTCGGTCCCATCTTGCCGCCGGCGCCGAGGATCACGAGGTCTCCGGAGCCCTGGGCGAGGTCGGCCACGAGCCCGTCGCTCGGGGTGGCCAGCGCCTCCTCGAGCTCGGCCTCGGAGGCGAAAGCATACTGCGTCATGGTCGTGCGGTTCCCTTCTTCTCAGCCCTTGATCCCGGTGCCGGTGACGCCCTCCTGCACGTACCGCTGAGCGATGAGGTACGCGAGGAAGATCGGCAGCAGCGCCACGACGGAGCCGGCGAGCATGGTGCTGAGCGGCACATCCTGCTGCTGCAGCGACGAGATGCCCACGGTGAGGGTGAACATCGAGTTGGACTTGGCGATGATGAGCGGCCAGAGGAAGTCGTTCCAGTGCCAGAGGAAGACGAAGATCCCGAGCGTCGCGAGGATCGGCTTGCACAGCGGCAGCACGATCCGCAGGAAGATGCGGAACTCGCCGGCCCCGTCGATGCGGGCGGCCTCGAAGAGCTCGTCGGGCAGGCCCTGGATGAACTGGCGCATGAGGAAGACCGCCTGCGCGTTCGCGAGCGTCGGCAGGATGAGCCCCCAGTACGTGTCGATGCCGCCGAGGTTCGCCATGAGGATGAACGTCGGGATCAGCGTCACGTGGAACGGCACCATGACCATCGCCAGGAACGACCAGAACATGACCTCCTTGCCGCGGAAGCGCTTCTTGGCGAAGGCGTATCCGGCGAGCGCGGAGAGGAACAGCACCGCCACGACCGAGACGAGCGAGTAGACGAGCGTGTTGAACAGCCAGACGAGGATGTTCTGCCCGGCGAGCACCTGCTCGTACGCCTCGAAGGAGATGTCGTTCCACGGGAGCAGCGAGCCGGGGAGCTCGACGAGCATGCCCGGCTTCAGGCTCAGCACGACCATGGCGTAGAAGGGGAAGAAGCTGAGGATGCCGGCGAGACTCAGCCAGATCCAGCGGACGGCGACGCCCCAGCCGGTCGGTTCGAGCGCGCGGAACGAGCGGCGCTTCCGCGCGGCGGGACGCGTCGCGGGCGGGGTCGTCTGCGTCGGCGGCTGCAGGAGGGCGGTCATTTCTGCTTTCCGATCACGAGGCGCTGGATGAGGGCGACCACGAGGGTCATGAGGAACAGGGCCACGCCCACCGCGGCCGCGTAGCCGTAGTCGAAGTAGCGGAAGCCCTGGTCGTAGAGCATGTAGACGAGCGAATAGCTGGCATTCGCCGGCCCGCCCTGGGTCATCACGTAGATGACGTCGAAGACCTGGAAGGCGGCCGTCGTCTCGATCACCGCGAGGAAGAAGAACGTCGGGCGCAGGTGCGGGAGGATGATCCACCGGAAGCGCTGCCAGGCGTTCGCGCCGTCGACCAGCGCCGCCTCCTCCAGCTCGCGCGGGACGTCCTGCAGGGCGGCGATGAGGATCATCATCCCGTAGCCGAACCGGGACCAGACGCCCACGACGACGATGGCGGGGATCACGAGCACGGTGCTGCCGAGCCAGGATCCGCCGAGGCCGAGCGGGGTCATCAGCGCGGACCAGGGACCGTTGGCGGAGAAGATCCAGACGAAGATCGAGCCGGCCAGCACGAGCGAGGTGATGACGGGGAGGAAGAAGATCGAGCGGAAGAACCGGGCGCCGCGGAAGGCGCGGCGCACGCCGAGGGCCATGATCGTCGACAGCACGAGCGCGATCGGCACCGCGAAGACCGTGTAGATGAGGGTGGTCCCCAGCGCCCGCCAGAACAGCGGGTCGGCGACGAGGCGCTGGAAGTGGTCGAGGCCGCGCCAGGCGATCTCGCCGGAGATGTCGTAGTCGAAGAAGCTCAGCGCCACACCCGCGATGCTCGGGCCGAAGCGGAAGGCGATGAATAGCAGGAAGGCGGGGAGCACGAACAGGAACGCGACGCGCGCTTCCCGTCGGGCGAGCACCCGGGCGACCCGCCCTGCGGGCTTCGGCGCCGTGGTGGCCGTCGTCATTGTCGATTCCTCACGTGGGGGGCGGGAGAGAGGGGGCGTGCGGCGGGTAACCGCACGCCCCCGGGGTGTCACTTCTGCAGCAGCGGGGCTGCGGCGGCCGCGGCGTCCTTCAGGGCGTCGGCCGGGGACTTCTGGCCCAGCAGGGCGGCCTGGATCTCGGGCGAGAGCACGCCCATGAGCGCACGGGAGCTGGCGTCGAGCTCGCCCACCGTGGTGTCGGGGACGTACTTCTCGACCTCGCCGAGGAGCGGGTCGTCGGCGTACAGCGGCTCGGTGGTGCTGAGCGCGGAGAAGTAGCCGGCGGCCTTGAGGTACGGCTCGACGACGTCGGCGCCGGTCGCGAACTCGGCGAACGCGGCTGCGGCCTCGGGGGCCTTCGAGCCCTTGAGCACGGACAGCGAGCCGACGGTGCCGTAGGCCACGGACTCCTTGTCGGTCAGCGGCGCGAGGACCTTGACGTTCTCCTCGCCCCAGAACGGCGCGACCTCGGTCACGGCGTTGTTCCAGGTGCAGGCGACCTTGCCCTGGGCGATGGCGGTCTGCTCCAGCGGGACGTTGGTGGTGAGGGCCTCCGGGTCGAGCGCGCCCTCCTCGGCCAGGTCGGTCAGGAAGGTGAGCGCCTCTTCGCCGGCCTTGCTGTCGAAGCCGACCTCGCCGTCCTCGGTGTAGACCTCGCCGCCGGCCTGCCAGAGCAGCGGGTAGTAGGTGAGGTTGAGGGTGTTCTCGGCCGACGCCGGGTAGTTGAGGGCGTACATGCCCTTGTCGACGAACGCCGGAGCCATCTCAGCGATGTCGTCCCACGTCTCCGGGTACTCGGTCACCCCGGCGGCCTCGAACGCGGCCGCGTTGCAGATCAGCGGCTGCGCGCTGGTGAGGATCGGGGCGCCGAGGATGTCGCCGCCGAGCGTGACCGACTCCTTGACGTTGGGGAGCAGGTCGCCCTGGCGCTCCTCGCTGAGCAGGTCGTTCAGCGGGGCGATCGACTTCTGGTACGCCGCGAGCTGGTCGGGGATGAGGTAGACGACGTCCGGTCCCTTGCCTGCGGCGATCGCCGTCTGCAGGGCCTCGTCACGGTTCGCCCACGGGAAGATCTCGTACTTCACGGTGACGTTCTCGTTCTCCTTCTCGAACGCCTCGATGGTCGAGTCCCAGAAGTCCTTGTGCACCGCCTCGTCGGCGATGACGGGGTAGAGCCAGACCGTGATGTCCTGCTCGCCCTCTGCGGTGTTGCCTCCGCCGGCCGAACATCCGGCCAACAGGGTGGCGGCCGCGACTCCCGCGACGACGCCGGTGATCTTGCTGACGCGCATGGTGCTCCTTTGCGTAAACCGTGCTGAGTACGGTTCATTATGACATTGGCTTTGGATAATTCGTCAAGCACAAGTTCTCAGAGGCTTGTTTCGGCCGTGTTTCTCGGCCGTGAACAACAATCCCCTATCTGAGAATCGGGTGTGCTAATTTGATCGCACCAACGGCGGAGACGAAGGAGGGACCCGATGGGCGCGACCAGCACGCTCTCGATCGTGGCGCGGTCCGCACTCCGGCTGCGCGACGCCGGACCGACGACCGTCAGCGACCTCTCCCGGTCGCTCGAGGTCTCCCGCACCTCCGTCGAGAACGCCGTGGCGGTGCTCTCCGACTCCGGACTCCTCGTCGACGCCCCGGCGCAGAACGGCGGCGGCGCAGGACGCCCGGCCCGCCGCTACTCCTTCCACGCCGCCGCCGGCGTGGTGGTGGGCGTGGACATCGGTGTCGCGAGCGTGCGGGTCGTCGTCGCGGACCTCGCGGGCGTGGTCATCGCCCAGCAGGCGTTCCCCGGCGTCGCGGAGCAACCCGACGGCCCGGCCAAGCTCGCCGCCGTGATCGACGACGTCCGGGGCACGCTCGCCCCGCTCTCGCTGCCGCGGACCGGACTGCGGGCGATCGGCGTCTCCCTGCCCGGCATCGTCGACGACGACGGGCGGGTCACCACCTCGGTCGTCATCCCGGAGTGGTCCGGCATCGACATCGGCTCGCAGCTGCGCCAGGCGTTCGGCTGCCCCGTGGCCGTCGACAACGGTGTGCGGCTCGCGGCCGTCGCGGAACACCACCTCGGCGTCGCGCAGCTCGTCGACGACGTGATCTACCTGTCGGTCGGCAACCGCATCGCCATGGGCCTCATCCTCGGCGGCCGTCCGCGACGCGGCATCCACAACGCGGCGGGAGACATCGGCCGTCTCGCGTTCCGGGGCCTGAACACCGAGACCGGGCAGATCTCGTGGCGCACCGCCCCAACGGCCGCCGAGGTGTTCGCCCTGGCGCGCAGCGGGGAGCAGGCCGCCCGGGAGGAGCTCGACGGCTTCATCGACGAGCTCGCCCATGGGATCGCGACCCTGATCATGACGGTCGACCCCGCCATGGTCGTGATCGGCGGCGGACTCTCGGCCGCGCACGAGCAGCTGCTCGACCCCCTGCGCGCCGCCCTGCCCGGCCACCTCGGACTGCCGTTCCAGGTGCCCGTCGCGGAGGCCCGGCTGGGTGCGGAAGCGGCCGCCCACGGCGCCGTCGTGCATGCGTTCCAGCGGCATCCGGGCGACATCTACGGCATCGAGGACATGCCCGCCCCACCGATCACCCCCCTGCCGCACGACCCCGCGGCCGGCGACGACCCCGAGGAGAAGCAGTGAGCACGTTGAAGGTCGGACTCATCGGCGCGGGCGGGATCTCCCGCGTGCACGCCGACGCCTGGCGCGCGCTCGGCGTGCAGGGCTTCGTCACCTCGAAGGAGGGCGCGAAGGAGATCGCCGCCGAGTACGGCTTCGAGGTCGTGGCCGACGTCGACGCGCTCCTGGAGCAGGTCGACGTCGTCGACATCGTCACGCCGAGCAGCACCCACGCCGACTTCGCCCTTCGGGCCATCGCCCGCGGGATCGACGTGATCTGCGAGAAGCCGCTCGCCGCGACCGCGGAGGCCGCCGCCGAGGTGACCGCTGCCGCAGCCGCCGCGGGAGTGCGGCTGTTCCCCGCCCACGTCGTGCGCTACATGGGGGAGTACAGCCGGATCAAGGCCGGCATCGACGCCGGGCAGATCGGCACCCCCGCCGTGCAGCGCTTCCGCCGTCTGGGCGCCGCGCCTCAGGCTCCCTGGTTCTTCTCGGAGCGGGCGGGCGGCGGCGTCATCCGCGACCTCATGATCCACGACATCGACCAAGCGCTGTGGTTCGCCGGGCCGGTCGACAGCGTCTACGCGGTGCAGAACCCGCCGACGGTCGACGACCGCGTTCCGGCCCCGGTCACGGCGCATGTCGTGCTCACCCACCGCAACGGAGTCATCAGCCACGTGCACGCCAGCTGGGTGCAGCCCGGCATGCCGTTCCGCACGAGCGTCGAGGTCGCCGGATCCGAGGGGCGCCTGCGCTACGACAGCGCCGAGGACCACACGCTGCGCACCGACGCCGTGCTCGTCGAGGGCGCGACCGACTACCTCCCGCCGATGTCACCGGAGGAGAGCCCGTACTACGCGGAGATCGCCGACTTCGTGGCCGCCATCGCAGAGGGACGCGAGGCCGCCGTCACCCCGGAGGACGGGATCCGGGCGGTCGCGGTCGCCGAGGCCGCCTACGCCTCGATCGCCTCCGGAGCCCCGGTCGCCCTCCCCGCTTCGTCCCCCGCCGTCGCCGTCGCCGAGGAGGCCACCCGATGACCGCTCCCCGCCCGCTGCGGATCGCCGTGCTGTCCTTCGCGCACACGCACGCCCTCAGCTACGTGCACGCGCTGCAGCAGATGCCCGGTGTCGAGCTGATCGCCGCCGACCCCGACGGCGCCTCCGCCCCGGACGACGCTCCGCGCGGTGCCGCCCTGGCCGCGGAGCTCGGGGTCGCGTACGTCGAGACCTACGATGAGGCCTTCGCCTGGGGTCCGGACGCGGTCGTGGTGGCCGCCGAGAACTCCCGTCACCGCGCCCTCGTCGAGCAGGCCGCCGCGGCCGGCGTGCACGTACTGTGCGAGAAGCCGCTGGCGACGACGGTCGAGGACGCGATCGCGATGCGCGACGCCTGCGACCGGGCGGGCGTGCTGCTCATGGTGGCGTACCCGGTGCGCTTCTCCCCCGCGGTGCGCGACGCCGTCGCCGAGCTGCGCAGCGGACGCCTCGGGAATATCCTCGGCGTCACCGGCATCAACAACGGCAAGCTCCCGCAGGACCGGGCCTGGTTCACCGATCCCGCCCTCGCCGGCGGGGGTGCCCTGGTCGACCACGTCGTGCACTGCGCCGACCTCCTCGACGATCTCCTGGGTGGGCGGCCGCACACCGTCCGCGCGGTGTCGAACAGCATCCTGCACGCCGAGCGCGACCTCGCGGTCGAGACCGGGGGCCTCGTGACGATCCAGTACCCGAGCGGCGTGATCGCCACGATCGACTGCTCGTGGAGCTGGCCGCTGAGCTCGCCGACCTGGGGCGGCCTCACCCTCGAGGTCGTGGCCGAGCGCGGGACCGTGACCGTGAGCCCCTTCGCGAAGGGCGTGTCCGGTCACGATGCCCACGGCGAGACCTGGACCCCGGTCGGGGCCGACCTCGACGCCCTGCTGCTCGAGGAGTTCGTGCAGGCTGTCCGCGCGGGCCGTCAGCCTCAGCCCGACGCCGGTGTCGGCATCCGGACCGTCGAGATCGTGAAGGCCGCGCAGGAGTCCGCCTCCCGCGCCGGCACCCCCATCCCCCTCTGACCCGGGCACCCACCTCCCGAGATCAAAAACGCCCCCACTTCTATCCCCCCAGGCCCGTTTCCCGTCCCGCACGCGGTCTCGAAGCCGGGCCCGCTGTCCCGGGTGCGTCCTCGCCCGTCCGCCCACCCCCGCCACAGTGCGGGATCAGAAGAGCACCTCCCCGGCTCACCCCCGGCGCGTTTCCCATCCCGCACGCGCCGCGTCCCGCCGTGCGGGACCAAACCTGCGCCTCCCGCTCCTGTGCCGGGCCCGATTCCCGTCCCGCACGGAGACGGCATGTCCGAGACTCGGGCCTTCCACACGCGGACCGTGCGCGCACGCCCGACTCCCGGCCCCTCCCATGGCAGGGGAGCGCGCGGGCATGAAACCGGCGCGACGGGCGTTGTAGCCGGGGCCGCAGCGACACGGAGGAGACATCATGCGCATCGACCTCGCCGGGAAGACCGCCCTCGTCACGGGATCCACCCAGGGCATCGGACTCGCCATCGCCACGACCCTGGCCGACGCGGGAGCACGGGTCGCCGTCAACGGCCGGAGTCCCGAGACGGTGTCGTCGGTCATCGCCGCGCTGCAGGAGGAGAATCCGGACCGGAGCCTCGTCGCCGCGCCGGGTGACGTCACCACGGAGGACGGCGCCGCCCGCGTGCTCGCCGCCACCGGAGACGTCGACATCCTCGTCAACAACCTCGGCATCTTCGGGGCCACCCCCGCCCTCGACATCTCCGACGACGAGTGGCGCCGGTACTTCGACGTGAACGTGCTCGCCGCCGTCCGGCTCATCCGCGCGACCCTACCCGGCATGACGGAGCGCGGCTGGGGTCGGGTGCTCGACATCGCCAGCGACTCCGCGGTCGTGATCCCCGCAGAGATGATCCACTACGGGATGTCGAAGACCGCACTGCTCGCCGTCTCCCGGGGCTTCGCGAAAGAGGCGGCCGGCACGGGCGTGACGGTGAACTCGGTGCTCGCCGGCCCCACCCACACCGGCGGCGTGGAGGACTTCGTGTACTCGCTCGTGGATCCGCAGCTGTCGTGGGAGGAGGCCCAGCGCGAGTTCATGCGCGTGCACCGCCCCCAGTCCCTGCTCCAGCGGCTCATCGAACCGGAGGAGATCGCGAACATGGTCGCCTACCTCGCGTCCCCGCTCGCCTCGGCGACGACGGGCGCCGCGGTCCGGGTCGACGGCGGCTACATCGACGCGATCGTCCCCTGACCTTTCGAATCGCGCACTTGGCGGCATCTGCGGCCGGAATGGGGCCATTCGGGCGATTCGAAACGGAGGGGTAAGCTGGCCCCCGGAGAAGCACGGAAAGGCGGTGATGGCGATGTCCGACGATAGTAACGGCGCCGCCCTCGCTGCGTCGCGCTTCCCGGCACCCACGCGTTGAGCTCCTGCTCCGCGTCCGTGCCTCTCGCCTCGCAGTCATCGGCGGCGTCTCCCGCCCCCTGACGAACCCGCACGCGAGACACGCGTCTCCGTGCGCCCGCGAGAACGGAGCCGCATCATGGCGCTCATCGACAACGGCGTGTACGTCCACGGACGTCGCGTGGAGACCCCGAAGAACCTGGACGAGACCTACCGGATGCTGGACGCCGCCGGCGGGATCGCGTGGATCGGCCTGTACCGACCGAGTCCGGAAGAGGTCGCCTCCGTCGCCCGCGAGTTCGATCTGCATCCGCTCGCCGTCGAGGACGCGCTCTCGGGGCATCAGCGCTCGAAGGTGGAGCGTTACGGCGACACACTCTTCGCCGTGCTGCGCCCCGCCCGCTACCGCGACAAGGAGGAGTCGATCGAGTTCGGTGAGCTGCACCTGTTCATCGGCCCCGACTTCGTGGTGACGATCCGCCACGCGGAGTCGCCGAACCTCGCCGCGGTCCGCCGCCGGATGGAGGCCAACCCGGAGCTGCTCGCGATGGGACCGGAAGCGGTCTTCTACGCGATCCTCGACGAGGTCGTGGACGAGTACGAGCCCGTGGTGGCGGGCCTGGAGAACGACATCGACGAGATCGAGGACCAGCTCTTCGGCGACAGCGACGACGACGCCCTCTCCCGCCGCATCTACGAGCTCTCCCGCGAGGTCATCAACTTCCAGCGCGCGGTGCACCCCCTGAGCGGCATGCTGGAGTGGCTGCGCCGCGGGTCGGAGAAGTACCGCATCGACGAGGAGCTGCAGCGCTCCCTCCGGGACGTGCTCGACCACACGATCCGCGTGAACGAGCGCGTCGACTCGTTCCGCGCGATCCTGGAGAATGCCCTGACGGTGCAGTCGGCGCTGGTCGCCCGGCGACACTCGGAGGCCGGGCTCGCCCAGAACGACGAGATCAAGAAGATCTCCTCGTGGGCGGCCATCATCTTCGCACCCACGCTCGTCGGCACCGTCTACGGCATGAACTTCGACGTGATGCCCGAGCTGCACTGGGCGTTCGGCTATCCGATGGCGATCGGGGCGATGGCCGCGTTCGCGGTCGGGCTCTATGGGGTGTTCAAGTACAAGAGGTGGCTCTGACGCGCAGGCGGTCACGCCGGTTCAGGCAATCGCTTCCGGAAAGCGCCTGAACCGGCGTGGCCGCCTGTCTCACCGCACGGCGATCACGGGGAAGGCCGGCTCGTCGCCGGAGGCCGCGGGGATCTGCAGCTGGGCCTTCTCCGCCGAGTCCAGCGTGAGGGTCCACCGCAGCCCGCGGGCCGTCCGCTCGACCTCGCCCACCGACGGCACCGGGACCTCGACGTCCCCGAAAGTCGTCAGATCGATGTCGACGACCGCTCGTCCGCCCGCCGCCCCCGCATTCGCGAGATCGAGGAGGATGAGCGTGTCGTGCGGAGCCCCGGGCTGCGGGGAGAGCTCGACCGAGTAGCCGATCGCCGACTTCGTGTGCACCGAGAACCGGACCGGCGCAGTGGTGGCCGAGGTGTCGCTGCCCACGATCGTCCTGGCCACGACCTCGTAGGTCCCCTGCGTCAGCGGCGCGTTGACGGTCCAGGTGCCGTCGTCGCGCACAGTCACGAACCGCAGGAACGGCGTCAGCTCCCCGTCGCGCACGTGCACCCGGACCCGGGAGCCCGGGACGCCGGTACCGGAGATGGTCGTCGTGGTCGCGGTGACCGTGGCCCCGGTCTTCGGGGTGAGGATGGTCGGCGTGGCCGGGGAGGTGCGGATGACGATGGGGGCACTGGCCTCGCCGGCGATCAGGGTGCTCGGCCCGGCTGGAGCATCCGCGGGGAGGGGGAACACGGTCGCGAACCGTCCCTGCGCGTCGGTCTGCACCGGCATGGTGGCGGTGCCTACGCGGAGCTCGACGGTGCTCCGCGGCGGATGTCCGCTGCCGGTCACCCGAAAGGACTGCCCGGTGAGCGCCACGCGGGAGTAGACCCCGACGGCGGGGACGGAGGCGCCGATGTCGGCGTCCATGAGTCCGGCGCCCACCCGATCCGGTCCCTCGTCGGCGACGCCGTCGGCCGTGGCCCTGATGCGACGCGTGACCTCGTCGGGAGTGAGCGTCGGGTCGGCGGCAAGCATGCGAGCGGCGAGCCCCGCGACGTGCGGCGAGGCCATGGATGTACCGGGGAACAGAGCGTAGATCGAGCCGTCATCCTGGCGAGGCACCGCGGACCAGACCACACCGGGCGCGGTGACGGTCACCTTGCCCGCTCCGTAGTTGGAGAATCCGGCCAGGACAACGGTGCCGCTGGACTCGTCCTGATCGGCGGCGGCGACGGAGATCACGTCCGGCAGTCCGGCGGGGGCCTTCAGGCAGGAGGAGTCGACGGGGCGCGGTTCCGGTGCGCCGTCGTCTGGGCTGAGGACGTCCGTGGTCATGGTGGCGAGGTCCTGCGCCTCGTTGCCCACGGCGGCGACGCTGACCACGCCCTGCTCGTGCGCATAGGCGTACGTGCGGCGGAGGGCCTCCAGGGCGGCGGACTGTGTCTCCTCACCGGCGCACCAGACGTACCAGGGGTCCACGTAGTAGCTGTGGTTCACGACGGGGATGTCGTGTCGGACCGCCCACATCGTCGCGCAGATGCTGGCCTCGGGGTAGATGTGCCCTGCCTGGTTGTCGACCTTGATGGCGGCGACGCGCGCATCCGGGGCGATGCCGCGGATCCCGGAGCCGTTCGCGGCGCCGGCGATGCTCCCTGCCACATGGGTGCCGTGGGCTCCGACGAGCCCTGCGGCCGGCTGCCATGCGACGGGCCGGGTGTCAGGGACGCCGTTGATCCCGCAGCCGACGGAGAGTGCGGGGTCGATGCGGTCGGCGAGGTCGGGATGCCCGGCGTCGATGCCGTTGTCCGCCACCCCGACGACGACTCTGGCTCCGCCGGGGGTCGTCGCGCCGACGGCGACGGTGTCCCACGCGGTGCCCTCCGCGGGCATGGCCTCGGGCTCCTCCGTGCCCCCCGCCGCCGACGCCGCGGGCTCCGGGAGACGGTCCGGCGCGGTCGACGTGCGGGTGGGGCCGACGGACTGCACCCACGGCTGAGCGCGGAGCTGCGTCGCGAACGCCCCTTCGGGCGCCCGGACGACGGTGACCCCGATCTCCGGGTACGAGATCAGCAGCGTCCCTCCCGCATCGGCGATGGCCGCGCGCAGCGTCTCCTCGCTCGGGCCGCCGGGGGCGGTGTTCACGACCCAGTTCAGGGCCGGGGCGTCGGGGGCGACCTCAGCGGCCGCCGGAAGCACGGATGACGGGATCGCCAGGGCGAGAGCGGCACCGACGGCGAGCGCCACGCCGATGCCGCGGGAGAGGGGACGACGGGTCACAGCAGCCTGCCTTTCGAACGCGGCCGGGGGCCGTCGAGTCGGGATGGTCCGGTGAACAAGAGGCGGGTGGGGGCGTTCCGTTACGCGCGGTCCCGATCCGGGTCGCGAAAGAACCAGGGGCCGCGGCGGGCGAGATGCGCGAGACTGGAAGCATGGCGCTCGATCTCCTCCTGTCCCGCATCGTCGAGAGCGGTCTGCTCGAAGACCCCGTGTCCGAGAACGGTCTCGTCTACGGTCGGGCGAGCCTGGATGCCGCCGGCACCGTCGTGACCGTGAACGTCGACCCCGAACTGGAGGGCGACGAGAGCGCGGAGGACCTGGATCCGGACGAGCTCGTCGCGGCCATCGCGCGCGTGCTCTCGATGAGCGAGAAGCGCTGGCGGGCGATCGTCGAGGAGGTCGCGCTCGACATCGAGGATGCGGTGCACGACGAGCCCGTCGTCGAACAGATCGACCTGCGGGACGACCTCGAGGCCACGTCGGTCGTCGTGTTCGCGGATGCCGTGCTGCTGGCGTTCGTCGCCCCCAAGCAGTTCCCGGAGTCGCGCATCCTGGTGCAGCTCGATGAGGAGCTGGAGGTCGACGGCATCGAGGTGCGCGAGCCCGACGGCACCGAGGTCATCGACGTCGACACGCTCGACGAGCTGATGGACCTCATCAGTCGCGCCGACCGCGACTGACCCGCCACACGCGGAAACAGGCGGACGCGCGAGCACAGGCCACCTCCAGAGGAGGGGCCTGCACCCGCGCGTCCGCCTGAGTTCCGGCTAGCGCGCGCTGCCGTAGTAGGTGACGTCGGGGAAGGCGAAGCCGTCGCCGTTCCCGTTCCAGACACCGGTGAAGGTGATCACGACCGTCTCACCCGAGGCGAGGGGTCCCTTCCAGTCGATGCTGTCGCCGCTCACGGTGACGGTGCCGCGATCGGCGGTCACGCTCGACGGGTTCCAGCTGGAATCGTCGAGGATGCCGGCCAGCGCGTACGCGATCTCCGCGTTCGCCGAGTCGACGTTGCCGTTGTTGCCGTATTCCAGCCGGTACGTCACGACCTGCCCGGGCTGCGGGTCGGTCGGGTTCGAGTTGAACGTGTACTGGAAGAACTCGCGCTTGACGGTGTCGGTGTCGGTCGCGCACACGTTCGCGGCGTTCCCGGCGACCACGCAGGCCTGGTTGGTCAGCACCCCGGGAGGCGCCGACTGGTTGACCTTGGCATTCACCTTCAGCGTGACCGACTGCCCGGCCCCGAGCGTCCCGAGGTCGGCGGTCACCGAGCGGCCGGAGGCGCTCACCGTCACGCCCGACGGGCCGCTGCCCGAGACGAAGTCGAGACCGGCCGGGAGCGGGTCGCTGACCACGACGTTCGTGGCTGCGCCGTCTCCGGTGTTCCGCACGACGATGTCGTACGTGAGGTTCTGACCGAGCTTCACATCACCCTGACCGTCGTCCTTGCTGATGGTCAGCACCGGCGTCGTCTTCTTGGTGATGGTGGTGTCGTCCCAGTCGCACGCCTGGTTCGTGGAGGTCGCCACGGCGCACGCGTTGTTGCGCAGGTTCCCGATCGGCGTCGCGTCGCCGACGGTGGCCTTCACGGTGATCGTCGAGGACGCCCCGGGAGCGAGCGACGGGATGGTCCCCTGGACGCGCTGCCCGGTGATCGAGACCGTCCCGGTCGTGCCGGCGGTGTACGCCGCGGTGATCCCGGTGAGCCCGGCAGGCAGGTCGTCGCTGACGACGACGTTGCTCGCCGCACCGGTGCCGGTGTTGCGCACCACGATGTCGTACGAGAGCTGGTCGCCGATCACGGCCGAGTCGCGGTGGTCGTTCTTGTCCACCGTCAGCGCGGGCGCCGTGGGCTTGTCCACATCGATGTCGATGCTGTGCAGGTCGCTCGGCACCTTCGTCCACGTCGGCACGAGTCCGAGGAACGCGCCCTTCGAGCGCATGCTGAGCTGGAACTCGACCTTCGAGACCGTGCCGGTGACCTGGACCGTGCCGGTCTTGGCGGCGAAGGAGGTCGAGGTGATCGTGTTCGATGTCACATCGAGGTTCCCGCTCACAGCGCGCAGGCTCACCCCGGAGGTCTTCAGCGTGTACTTCGCCGAACTCTGCACCACGCCGCCGAGGGAGTAGACGTCACCGCCGAGGTTGGCGAGGGTGATCTTCGGGTTCGTCACCTTCTGTCCGAAGTCGATCACGACGTTCCCGCGGACGCACTCGATGCCGTTCTTGCAGGGGTATCCCTCGTTGAGGCCGATGACGTTGAGCCCGAGCTCTCCGCCGTCGCGGACGGTGGCGAGGTTGACCACGTTCCCCGAGCTCTTGATCTGCACCTTGTCGGTGGTGGTGATACGGGCCGTGGCGCCGGCGGCCGACGCGGTACGGGTGTCTCCCGATCCGCTCCAGCCGTTGACGTCGGCGGCCGAGGCGGCGGGGGCGCCCGCGAGGGCGCCCGCCGCCAGAGCGGTGAGCACCCCCACGGTCAGCGCACCCCGAAGAAAGGATGTCTTCTTCACAGGTCTCTCGTCCTCCGTCTCTGTCCGGCGCCCGTCACCGGGTCGCCGGGGAACGACGGCGCAGTGCGAACGCGCCCGCGGCTCCGACCGCGATCACCCCGGCCCCCGCGAGTCCGACGGTCGGATCGGCCACCGGCACCGCAGCACGCTCGGCGAAGCTGTGGCTGTAGTTGTACGTGAAGCGGTGGTCGTCGGTGAAGACACCACCGGTGTAGAGCACCGTGGCGTTGTTGGTGATCTGCGGACCCCAGTAGTCGGCGTCGACGGTGAACGTCGCCATCGGCGTGACGGCTCTGGTGCCGCCGTCGTGCGCGACGTTGAAGGTCCAGACGACATTGCTGCCGATGAGCTGGCCTCCACTGGTCGCCGACACGAAGGTCGTGTGCTCCGGCACCGGCAGGATCACCTTGTAGACGCCGTCGATCTGCTCGTCGTTGACGAGCTGCACGATCGCGCCTTCCTTGATCTCCGATCCCGGCGTCACGCCCGTCGCGGCCGTCTGGGTGGCTCGACCCAGGTAGCCGCGCGTCGAGACCTGACCGTCGAGGTCTTCCGTGCTGCGGACCGAGGAGACCCCGCCGCTGGACGTGGTGCTCGGGGAGTCCGGCTCGTCGGCGGCCATGGCCCCCTGCGCGCCGAGGATCGAGCCCCCGACGATCAGCAGGCCGACGCCGGCGCTGCATGCGGTCTTGAGGATGCTCTTCATGATGAGCCTCTCTTCTTGATGTGGACACGACGAGCAGAGTGCTTCGCCGCGGATGAGACAGAGACGATGACGGACGATTACGCCCGTGCGCGGCGGGAATACCGGCGCTGCGGTGCGCGGACGCCGATGATGAGGAGCATCACGACGAGTCCCACGACGTAGCCGAGCACGCCGACGAGCGATCCCACGAAGACGTGACTCACCTTGTATCCGGGATCGAGGCCCCAGGTCTGCGTGGCCCAGCCGATCAGCACGAGCCGCAGCATGTTGACCGCGAAGACGATGCCCCACATCGCCGCGAGCCCGCCGAAGAGCCGGCTCCACCGCACGCGGGTGAAGGCGAGGATCACCGCCGCGACGGCCGTGAGCGGGAGTCCGATCAGCAGCGTCGTGCACTCGACCGTGACCTGCAGGGCGATCAGGTCTCCGGTCGGGGTCCACACGAGGTAGTGCTCGCCGATCGCTGCACGCTGACCCTCGACGAACGGCGAGAGCAACCACGTCGCGACGACCGCCTCGATGGCGCGGAAGGTGGTGTTGACCGCCAGGAGCGCTCCCCCCGCCGCGAGCATCAGCAGCGCCACGACCACGCGCGCGGCACGGTTCGGCGGCGACACCCGATCCAGCCGACGGGCGCGGAGCAGGGGCAGGGTTTCGGTGACGGTGGTCATCAGGCCTCCACGGCGACGGATCCGTTGACGACGACGTGGGCCTCCGCATTGCGGCGTGTCTTGGCCCAGCCGTTCTTGCCCCGGACGATGCGCAGGAACGCCCGCGCGATGCAGATGTACATGTAGTAGACGTAGAGCCACACCCCGAGCCCCCACCCCAGCGCCGTCAACCAGCTCGCCTGGGGTTCGCAGCGGATCTTGTAGACGAACCCCCAGACGGCGAACGGGGCGACGGAGAAGGCGAACAGCAGCCCGAGGACGCCGAGGGTGTCGCCGAGCGCGACCCGGAAGAGCTCCAGCTGCTGCACCCAGTACCCGACCTGAGCTCCGAACAGGATGAGGAACGAAAGTCCGCCGAGCATCTGGAGGAACGGCAGCACGAGGTAGTACACCGTCTCGATGACCCCGGCGTTGTCGACGTACGGCGACTTCACCACCTCGCGGATGTACTTGACGCACTGGATGTTCCCCTGTGCCCACCGGGTGCGCTGGGTGAGCAGGCGGCGGATCGACGGAAGCGCCTCCTGGTTCACGTGCGTGTCGTAGACGTGGCGGACCTGGTAGCCCGCCAGCACGACGTGCACGCCCAGCTCGTAGTCCTCGAGCAGGGCGCCGTGCCACGGTTCGCCGAACGTGTCGCCGATCGCGTCGAGCACGGAGAGCCGGGTGAACTGCCCGTTGCCTCCCAGCCCGACCGTCCCCGTCTTGGCTCGCAGCGACTGCATCGCGGCGATCGTGGTGCGGAACTCGAGATCCTGCATCCGCAGCAGGAACCGCGCAAACATGTTGGCGAACCGACCACCGTGCGGGTACGGCTTCGGGTCGTCGCGATTCTTCATCCACACCGCGATCTGCGCCGCCCCCACGCTCTCGTCGCCGAAGATGTCGTCGGCCGCGCAGATCTCGAGGGCGTTGGGTTCCATCTCGCCGTCCGCGTCGATGACGACGACGACGATCCGATCATGATCGGCGTCGGCGGGAAGCCAGGCGAGGAGCTGATGGTAGGCGGCGTTGAGAGCGTCGCCCTTGCCGGTCCGCGCCTCGGGCCGCCGTCGCTGGACGAGATGCACGTGCTCGTCGGCATCGGCCCAGCGCGTGACGATCGCCGCCGTGGCATCCTCGCTGTCGTCGTCGATCACCCAGACGTGGGCCCCGGGGAAGTCCCGCCGCGCCCGCGACACGGTGGTGTCGATGACCGCCTCCTCGTCCCGACACGGGATGAAGAAGTGCCATTCGAAGTGCGCCGGGTCACCGGGAACGGTCTTCGGATAACGCAGATAGGGGATGAGGATGAACAGGACGTACGTGACGAACGCGACGCCGAGCAGGACCGTGAACGCGTTGAGCACCGGGAACATCAGGGAGTCCTCCCCTGCACGGGGTCCTCTTCCGGTGCGACGGATCGGCGGATCGGGCGAGGAGCCGGCGACGATCGTCGCAGCAGGCGGGTGCGCAGGAGCAGTCCCGCCCCCACGGTCACCGCGATCCCCGCCGCCATGACCACGGTCGTCATGGATTCCGGCCCGGTGGCGGCAAGGGCGCCGACCGTGGCGAGCGGGGTGGTCAGGGCGTTGCTGTACATCAGGACTCCTCGGTACGGGACGGGACGACGGTGGTGCGGATGTGCGCCGCGATGCGCGCAGTGGCCTGGCCGTCACCGAAGGGCGACGGCACGGTGGCGAGTCGGGCGAGGGTCGGCTCCACCGCATCCAGCAGGGTGGCTGCCGCAGCGGCGAGCTCCTGCGGTGAGACCAGCTGCGTGAAGGAGCCCAGCGCCTCGGGGCGCTCGGTCGAGTCCCGGACGACGAGGACGGGGCGCCCGATCACCGTCGCCTCCTCCTGGATGCCTCCGGAGTCGGAGACCAGTAGGGCGGCATGCGCGGCGAGCGCGAGGAACCGCTCGTAGGGGAGCGGCTCCTCGGCGATCAGCGCGTCCAGGAGATGCGTGGCGTCCAGCGTGGTGAGCATCGCCCTGGTGCGCGGGTGCACCGGGAACACGACGGGCCACCCCGATGCCGCGATGGCATTGAACGCACGGAGCGTGGCCAGGAGGTTCTCCGGGGTGTCCACGTTCTCCTGACGGTGCACGGTCGCGAGGACGTAGCCTGCGGGAGTCAGTCCGAGCTCGGCGAGCGCCTCGGCGTCGCCCTCCGCCCCGGCGCGCTGCGCACGCACCGCCTCCACCACCGGGTTGCCGGTGACCAGGATGCGCGCATCATCGATGCCCTCGGCGAGGAGGTTGGCGCGGTTCGCCTCGGTCGCCGCGAACAGGTCGTCGGCGATGTGGTCGACCATCACCCTGTTGTGTTCCTCTGGCATCCGGCGATCGTTCGCCCGGAGTCCTGCTTCGACGTGCCCGAGGCGGACTCCGGCGGCGTTCGCGGCCAGAGCGGCGGCGAAGGTGGCGTTCGTGTCCCCCTGGACGACGACGTACCCCGGCTCGAAGCGCGTGATGGCCTCGGCGATCTGCTCGGCGGCGCGGCCGATCTGGGCGGCCCGCGGGAGACCTCCGACGTGCAGCTGGAGGTCGACCCGCTCGATCCCGCAGGCTCGGAGGAACACCCGGGACATCCCCGGGTCGTAGTGCTGACCGGTATGGACGACGAAGGCGGCGTCTCCCAGCTCCCGGACGAGGGGGGCGAGCTTGATGATCTCGGGACGGGTCCCGAAGACGATCATGACGGAGCCTTTCGGCAGCGGAACGGACGAAGTGGACTGTGAGAAGTGCATTTCTGGGTACCTCGATCAGCCCCCGGAGGGAGGTCCCCCGTGGCTGACGCGATCAGTGGTTATCGGTGGGTCGCGCGACGCGCGGAGACGATGAGGAGCAGAGCCCCACCTGCCAGCAGCGCGATCGCGGGGAGGACGGAGAGCGGCGTGCCGCCGGTCTGGGCGAGCCCTGCGGCCGCAGGGGCACGGACGACGGTCGCCGCGCACGACCACTGCGCGTCGTCCGCGCAGGCGTGCGCCGCCGACAGCGGCGGCAGCGCGGGGAGGCCGGACAGATCGCCCGGGACGGCGATCCCGGCCTGGACCGCTGCCGCCCGCAGACCGGCGATCATCGACTCGTCGTAGGCCACGGTGGCGCGGTTGACGATGGTGCCCTCCGCGTCGCGCGGCAGCTGGGCACGCAGGGTCATCGTGGCAGACTCCCCTGGTCCGAGCTCCGGCACCACCCAGCCCACGCGGTCCTGCACGGCGACGCCCCCGGCCGAGGCGGCGATGAACCGTGCGCCGTCTGGGAGGTCGTCGACGACGGGGATCTGTGCCGCGGTGCCGGGGCCGACGTTCGACACGGTGATCGTGTAGTCGAGGATGGATCCGGCGACCGCCGCGGATTGCGCGACCGTCTTGTCGATCTCGAGCGAGGCGAGCGCGGCCACCGCGGTCAGGGCGCACGCCTGCCGCGGGTCGTCGGGGCACGGCGTGGTCACCGTCGGCGCCGGAGTCCCGGCGGGCGCATCCGCAGGGTTCTGCACGGTGGCGCGGTTGAGGAGCTGCGCCTCGTCCCGGCCTCCCGGGGTCGTTCCGGTCACGTGCAGCGCGACCTCGCCCCCGGCGGGCACCTCGGGCAGGGTCCAGCGGACGGTCCCGTCGGCGACCACGCCGCCCTGATCGGCCGAGACCGCGGTCAGGGCAGGCGGCAGGAGGTCGGTCACCGGGACGTCGGTCGCCGGACCCGTGCCGGCGTTGGCGACGACGAGGGTGTACGTCAGCACCTCGTCGTGGCCGGCGACCTGCTTGTCGACCGTCTTCGCGAGCGACAACGCCGGCAGGGCGGCGACCGTCGTGGCAGCGCAAGCGGCACCCGCGTCGTCCGCACACGGCGTCGCCGACGTGGGTGCGGGCGTCTCGGCCGCGGCATCGGCGGGGTTCTTCACCACGGCGCGATTGACGAGCGTGCTGCCCGCACCCGCGCGATCGACCGTCCCGCGGACGTGCAGCGTGCTCGTGCCGCCGGCGGGGAGGGAGTCGATCGTCCACGTGACCGTGCCGTCCGCGACGACGCCGCCCTGATCGACGGTCACATCACGCAGCCCGGTGGGAAGGGTGTCGGTCACGGGCACCTGCCCGGCGTCCGCCTCGCCGGAGTTCCGGACGGTGAGGGTGTAGTCGAGGGTGTCGCCGGGCGCGGCGGCCGCCTTGTCGACGACCTTCGCGATCGAGAGACCGGCGAGCTTCGGGTCCGGTGTGGCGGTGGCCGTGATCCCGAGCGCGTAGCCGTCGGTCGCGGTCGTCTGCGTGCCGCCGAGGGCGAAGCGGGCGACGTCGAAGACGATGCGCGTGATCTTGGTGCCCGGGACGGTGAAGCTTCCGCAGCCCCCGGGGCGCGAGGCCGCGGTGCAGGAGATGCGGAGGTCGCCACGGACGTACCCGTCGCCTCCGTCCACGAAGGTCGCGCCGTCGGAGACGACCGCGCGGGTGGCGCCGCCGTCGGCGGAGGCGAAGCGCATGCCGTCCGCGATGGCGATCCCGGTACCTCCGGTCCCGGCGCCGAACTCGGCGATGTGGATGGCGGGGTCGTCGACGGGGCGGTCGAACGTGATCGTGAGCTGCCCCTCACCGCACCGCGACGCCGTGCCGCAGTTCGCCTTCGAATGCACGTTGAGCGTCGCGAGGTCCTTCGCCGAGACGCCGGGGGCGTACATCGCGTCCGTGCCGCTCCAAGAGCTCAGCGTCTTGCCCTCGCCCCCGAAGATGCGCGAGCCACCCGACAGTGTCGCCGTGGCGACCGTGCCGTCCGGCAGCGTGAACCTGCCGGTGTTCGCGTCGACGATGGTCGCCGCTCCCGTCGCAGCGGTCGCGGGGGCCGCAGCGACGACGGCACCGAGGGCGAGCAGCAATCCGAGCACGAAGGCGCCCGATCGTTTCCTCATGGCGGTGTGATTCCAATCTCGATCTCTTCATCCGCTGGTATCCGGAGATGGCGAACCCTTATGGGACAGCACTGCGCGGGGGTTATTACGCGCGGTCCAAAATTCAATCCACGATGACCACCTCCGCCGTCGCGCCCCCGGAGACTCCGGCGATGTTGGACTGCGCGAAACTCAAGGTCACCGCGGTCCCTGCCGGGACCGGGTAGGCGTCGACCTCGAAGCTCGCCTGCCACCGTTCGTTCGCCGCGCAGGTTCCCGCCGCGAGCGTGGCGCCGTACGCGGACACCGTCAGGTCGGCGCCCGCCTCGCAGGCCACGGTGACAGACAGGAGCTTGGTGCGTGAGACCTGGCCCGGGACGGAGATGAGGACCGGCGGGCTCGGCACGGTCGCCTCAGGAACCGGGTCCGGCGCCGGCTCCGGATCCGGATTCGCCGGAGGCTCCGCCGGGGCGGGCGGCTCGGATTCCACCGGAGGCTTCGTCGTCTCGACGGGCGTCGCCACCGGGGCGGGGGCCGCCGAGGGCGATGCCGTCGGGGTCGGCACGGTCCACGTCACGACCTGACGGGCGGCGGGGGTCGCGTCCACCGCGGTGCCGCCAACGACGGTGGCGACGACGGTCGCTGCCAGCGTCGTCGTGGCGACCGCGGTCACGATGGCGACAGTGGCCTTCGCCGCGGCGATGCCCGCGACCGGGGCAGCGATCGCGGGCGGCAGCGGTGCGGCGCTGGCGGAGAGTCCCGCCGAGGTCAACGACTGCCAGATCTGCGCGCCCACCCCCAAGGCGATGCCGGCGGGGAACAGGACCGACAACATGCGCGAACTGGCGTGACGGGCTTCGTCAGCCTTCGCGCGGCACTCGGCGCACTCGTCGAGGTGGGCGTGCACGCGAGCGGTGTCTCGAGGGGTGAGTCGCTGGCGGGCGTGCGCGCCCAGCTTCCCCATCGTCCACTGGCACTCTCGCGATGCCGGCGGACGGCTGGCGACGTGCGCGGTGATCCAGGCCTGCCGGAGCCCCTCTCTGGCCCGGAAGGCGAGGACCGCGGCGGCTCGCTCGCTGATGTCGAGGCGCTTGCCGATCTCGTGCATCGAGAGGTGCTCGACCTCGCCGAACCACAGCACGTCCTGCCAGCGCTCCGGCAGGGCCAGGATGGCCTGGGAGACGAGGGAGGCGTCGAAGTCGGCGTCCGCGGCGGCGTCGGTGCTGTTCGGATCCTCCACTGCCTCGATGTACTCGATCGGCACTTCGCGACGGGAACGCCCCCAGCTGATGGCGAGGTTGCGCATGGTGGCGAACAGGTACGGCTTGAACGCGGCCGTCGGACCCTTCCCTGCCTGGATCGCCTGGTAGATGCGGGTGAACGACTCCGCGACGAGGTCGTCGGCATCGGCCGACCACCAGTAGCTGCGCGCCACAGCCGCGGCCGCGGGTGCGTACCGCTCCCACAGTTCCGCATAGGCCTGCTCGTCCCCCCCACGGACGCGGTCCAGCAGATCGGCATCGCGTTCCCTCTCTTCGTCTCTGCGTTCGTCGCTCATGGTGTTCCCTTCCCCCAGGGCATCAGTCGGCGAGGTGACAGACCTCGCCCGTGCGTTCTCGCGCCGATGCGGGGTGCGGCCGACAGACATCGGCAGCACCCCGCACGGCACGTGCGATCAGTGGTTGCCGCGGCGTGCGCGTCGCGCGGCCGCCAGTGCACCCCCCATCCCCAGCAGCAGCACCCCGGCGACCAGACCCGTGACCGCGATCTCGCCACCGGTCGACGCCAGCGATCTGCCCGGAGTTCCCGGCGTGGTGGGCGTCGTCGGAGTGCCCGGCGTCGTCGGCGGCGTGGTCGGAGTGCCCGGCGTCGGCGGCGTGGTCGGAGTGCCCGGCGTCGGCGGCGTGCTCGGCGTCGGCGGCGGCACGACGGACACCGGGTTCTGCACACTCACGGCGACGGTCTCGTCCCCTACCGTGAACCGCTCCGGGCTGATCGTCGGCGTCCCCCAGGCGATGCCGGCCACCGACTCGGGCGCGCGCTCGCGGACCGTGACCTCCGCACCGACCGGCAGCGCCGGGCTCGTCACCGACGATCCCGCCTCGAGCGTGAGCACCCCGGACCCCGCCGGGAAGCCCCGGCCCGCCGGATACGCGTACTCCAGCACGTACCGGGTCTCGGCAGGGATCCGCTCGGTCGCGGCCGCCTCACCGGCGAGGGTCTTCAGCGCCGTGAACCGCCCGACCCGCGTGCCGTTCCCCGTCCCCGAGCCGCCGTGGCGGGTGACCTCTGACGTGACCGTCGACGAGGTCTCGGTGCCGACCCGGATCTCGGCGGCGTTGCGGTAGCTGCCGGCTGCGCCGTCGTCGGTCACGCGCGAGAGGTAGTGCACGTTGTAGAAGGCCCCCTCGCGCGCGGTGAAGGTCACGGTGGTGCCGTCCGCGGAGACGGTGTAATCGGAGGCCGGGACCTCGGTGATCGGCCCCGGCACGACCAGGCCGCTGGGGAGCGTCTCCAGGCCGGTGGCCACCCAGAGCGACGGGTAGCGCTCGCCGGCGGCGGATTCGCGCAGGAGCTCCTGATCCGGACCGATGACGTCGGTGACGACGACCTCTTGACCCGCGACCATGCCCTTCGCTCCCGCACCGACGGCGACGTCCCAGGCGATGGTGTCGGACGAGTTCTGATACTCCCCGCTCTTGAAGTTGGTCCGACCCCGGAAGTCGCAGTCCGTCGAGCAGGCGAAGGGGTCCGGTTTCACGTCCACGGCGGCCGTGACGTCGCCGAAGTCATAGGTGACCGTGGTGGTCTCCGTCACCTCGGTGGTCACGGTCACCCAGAAGGAGAAGCCCCCGGAGAGACCGACGGGGTGCTCCTGCAGGTACGTGCTGTCGATGTCGCAGACGAGCTGGGTGGCGGTCGCCACGCAGCTCCCCGCCTTTTGGCCATCGGCGTCGAGCAGCGGGAACGCGTCGGGCAGCCCGCGGAGATCCTCGGGGAGATCGACGACGAACCCGGCCGGTGCCACCGGGTTGTCCGGCAGGGACCAGGTGCCGGTGAGCTCGGCCTTGGTACCGCTCGCGACGGCCTTCTCCGTGAAGGCGAGCGACGACACCGCGGCGCTGGTCGTGTACGGCGGTGCCGCCGTCGCGACGACGGGCGCGAGCAGGGCTCCGACGATTCCTCCGACGATCGCGACGAAGGCCGCGACGCGGCGGGCGACGCGGCTCCTCCGTCCCGAGCGGGGTCGGACGGGTGGCAAATGGGTCAGCATGTGTTCCTCCGGTGACAGCCGCGCGCACGCGACGTGGGCACGGTCGAAGATGAGACACGGTGAAGCCCGGCGTACTACGCGGACTCCGCCGGATTGCGGATCTCGACGACGCACGCCGCGCGTCTCCACGCCGCACGGAGCGGCGCACCCTTGCTCGCGGCGATGCCGCGGAGCTCTCCCCCGGCCCGCAAGGTTCCCCTCCCTCAAACGGGCCGCGAACGACGGTACCCCTCATGCGGCGGGTCGCCGGTGTTCGCAGCCGCGCGTATATCGGCGTTCCGGAATGGGCCGACGGAACGTCTCCCGGACCGGGGATGTGCGGCGGGCCGGGGGAGCAGCCCGCCGCACGAGGGACTCGATTTCTCCACATCGTCTGGTTGGGGATTCGACGATGTCCTGGGCCGCGGATCCCGTCCGCGCTCACGTGCCCAGCCTCGCCCCTCGGGAAACAGGACGGGAACGATGCCAGGGCATTACGCCGCCCTGTCCGGAAGCAGAGCGCTGGCGGCGGATAAGCTCTGAGACGTGCCGATCGCCCCCTCCGCCTCCTCCGCCACCGCGTCCGACGACCTGAGCCGCCTCGCCGCCGCCCTCCGCGACCCCGCACCGCTGAACTGGGTCATCACCGGCGACTCGATCACCCACGGTCTGGTGCACACCCAGGGTGGGCGCAGCTACCCGGAGCACCTCCACGAGCTGGTCCGAGGCGAGCTCGAGCGCGTCCGGGACATCGTCCTCAACACCGCGATCAGCGGCAACCGGATCGTCGACATCCTCGACGACTGGGAGCGTCGGGTCGCGGCCTGGCAGCCGGATGTCGTGACCCTCATGGTCGGCACCAACGACGCCTCCGACGGCGGACCGCGACCGGTCATCTCGCCAGAGGACTACGCCGCGTCTCTGCACGACTTCGTGCGCCGGGTACGCGGGCTCGGCGCCATCCCGGTGCTCCAGACGCCGCCCGCCATCGACGTCCGCAATGCGCCGGAGCGGGCGCGGATCGCCGACTTCGCCGAGGCCGTCCGCCGGGTCGCTTCCGCGGAGGACGTGATCCTCGTCGACCAGCACGCGCACTTCGCGGAGCTGGGGAACGGCGGCGTGCCGTGGGGCCTCATGAACGACCCGTTCCACCCCAGCGCGGTCGGGCACGCCGCCCTCGCTCTGGAGCTCGCCCGCGTGCTCGGCATCGCGCCGGAGGGCCCCCGCGCCCGTACGATCGCCCTTCTGGAAGGCATGGTGGGCACGGCCCGCATCTTCGGCTGAGAGGCCCGGATTCACCCGGCCAGGGTGACCGCTCTGGACGGCGGTTGCACCGCGACGCTAGGTTGAGCGCATTCGCACTCGACAGTGAGGTGGGGGCATGTCGCACATCGTCGCAACGGGGGCCGGCAAGGCCATGATGGAACGTCGGAACGATCCGACGCACGAGTACATCCTGAAGCTCACCGGCAAGGAGCGACCACGAGTCCTCTTCGTCGGCACCGCGACCGGCGACGACACCGCCTACATCGTGAGCTTCTACTCCACGTACGACTCCGACAGATGCGCGCCGCATCACCTGCCGCTCTTCCATCGGGCGGTCGACGACCTCGCCGGCTTCGTGAAGGGCTTCGACGTCATCCACGTCGGCGGGGGGAACACCGCCAACATGCTCGACGTCTGGAAGCGTCAGGGCCTCGATGAGATCATGCGCGAGATGTGGGAGGACCCCTCCTCGAACGTCGTGTTCACAGGCGGCAGCGCGGGCGGCATCTGCTGGTTCGAGGGCGGCACGACCGACAGCTATGGCCCCACCCTGCAGGTGCTCCCCGAGGGCCTCGGGTTCCTGCACGGCAGCTTCTGTCCGCATTACGACGCCGAGGACCAGCGCCGGCCGCTCTTCCACGCCTCGCTCCTCAGCGGCGAGCTGTCCACCGGCTATGCGGTGGGCAATCTGCAGTCGCTCCACTTCGAGAACGGCGAGTTCGTCACCGCGGTCAGCCCGGTCGAGAACGCACTGGCGCTGAAGGTCGAGGCGGTCGACGGGGAGATCGTCGAGACCGAGCTGCCCGTGCAGATCCTCTCCGGATCGGCACCGATCGTGAAGGGGCCGTCGTCGTGAACGACAACGTCTGGATCCTCGTCGCCGAGCTCATCGTCGTCGTCCTGGCGATCTTCATGGGCACCCGCACGAGCGGGATCGGCCTGGGCGTGTGGGGCCTCGTCGGCGTCGCGGTGCTCGTGTTCGTGTTCGGGGAGGCCCCCGGCAACGCCCCGGTCGACGCCGTGTTCATCGTCATCACGGTCATCACCGCCGCCTCGACCATGCAGGCCGCTGGCGGCATCGACTGGATGGTGTCGGTGGCGGCGAAGGTCATCCGCAAACGGCCGAAGTCCGTCGTCTTCCTCGCACCGGCGATGTCGTTCCTCTTCACGGTCGGCGCGGGGACCGGAAACATCTTCTACCCGCTGCTGCCGGTGATCTACGACGTCTCCTACCAGCAGAAGATCCGGCCGGAGCGGGCGCTGTCGGTCTCGGCCGTCGCCTCGCAGGTCGGCATCCTCTGCTCGCCGGTCTCCGCGGCCACCGCCTCGATGGTCGTGCTGCTGGCGCCGCAGGGCGTCGACCTCGGCGGTCTGCTCCTCATCATGTGGCCGGCATCGATCGCGGGCCTCCTCGTCGCCGCGCTGGTCATGATGCGTCACGGCAAGGACCTCGAGGACGACCCGGAGTACCAGAAGCGCCTGGCGGAGGGACAGATCAAGCCGCCCACCGTCGACGCGCACGAGAACAAGCTCCCGCCGACCGCCGTGCTGTCGGCCTCGCTGTTCCTCGCCGGCGTCGCGGTGATCGTGTTCTTCGGCCTGTTCGAGAACCTCCGTCCGGTCATCGGCACCGACGACAACGGCGATCCGCTGCGCCTGAGCGTCACGGTGATCATCGAGGTCGTCATGGGCATCATCGCCGCGCTGATCTTCGTGTTCTGCAAGGTGAAGGCCGCCGACGTGCCGAAGCAGTCCACCTTCCCCGCGGGCATCGTCGGCGCCATCGCCCTGTTCGGCATCGCGTGGCTCGCCAACACGTTCGTCGCCGCGAACCAGACCCTCATCGTCGACGGGCTGGGGTCGGTCGTCTCCGGCTCGTCCGCCTTCCTCGGGGCCCTGCTGTTCGCACTGGCGCTCTTCGCGGTCGCCATGCTCACGACCAGCCAATCGAGCGCCACGAACGCGATCGTCCCGATCGGCATCACGATCGGTCTGCCCGCCTCCCTGCTGGTGGGACTGTGGCCGGCGGCGATGGGCATCTACACGCTGCCCGCCAACGGCAGCCAGGTGGCGACCGTCGCGTTCGACCAGACCGGGACGACGAAGATGGGCAAGTTCGTCTTCGATCACTCGTTCCAGCTGCCGAACCTCGTCTACGTCGGTACGGCCATCGTCGTCGGGGTGGCACTGTCGTTCCTGTTCACGTGACATGACCGACGTCGTCGACCGGTCGGCGCTGCGACAGTTCCTGCTGGGACTGGCTCAGGGCATGAACGCGTCGGCGGAGTCCGTCGACCGCATCCGGGACACGATCGCCGAGGTCGCCACGGCATCGGGCGGCGACGGCGCCGACTTCGTCGTCCTGCCGACCATCATCATCGTGGAGACGGGGGATGCGGAGGAGCAGCGGGTCGCGTTCCGTTCGGCCACGAACGCCTCGTTCCGCTTCGATCAGATCGCCGCGCTGTACGACCTCATCGCGCAGGCCAAGACCGGCGAGGTCGACCCGCTCGACGGCATCCGCCGGCTGAACGAGATCGGCGCGATGCGTCCGCGCCTCGGCTGGTTCACCCGGACGCTCGGCCATGCCATCCTCACGACCGGCCTGGCCCTCCTGCTCGCACCGACCTGGCAGGGCGCGCTCGTCGCCTTCGTGCTCGGGTTCGGGATCGGTCTGCTCAAACTCGTGCGCTCCCCCACCCTGCAGCTCGTCATGCCCATCGCCGCGGCCTTCGTGTGCGCGGCTGCGGTGTTCCTCCTCGCGGAGGTCATCGAGATCGGCGACCCGATCCGGCTGCTGATCGCCCCACTGGTCACCTTCCTCCCCGGCGGCGTGCTCACCACGGCGACGGTCGAGCTCGCAGCGGGCCAGATGATCTCCGGCGCGTCCCGCCTCATCTACGGGTTCGTGCAGCTCGCGCTCCTCGCCTTCGGCATCCTCGCCGCGGGGGCTGTGGTGGGCGTCTCGAGCGATTCGTACGAAGCCCTCGACGCCTCCTCGTCGTACCTCCCCTGGTGGGTGCCGCTGCTCGGCATCCTCGTGTTCGCGCTCGGCAACTACCTGCACTTCTCCTCCCCGCCGTCCACGTTCGGGTGGGTGCTGCTCGCCCTGGTCGTCGCGTACCTCGGCCAGTGGGCGGGAACCGAGTTCATCGACCCGGCGGTCGGCGGCTTCGTCGGTGCGGTCGCCGTCACCCCGGTCGTGTTCTGGATCGCCGGGCTGCGTCACGGAGCCCCGTCGCAGCTCACGTTCCTCCCGGCCTTCTGGCTGCTGGTGCCCGGAGCCGCCGGGCTGGTGGGGCTCACCGAGGCGGTGGCGACCGACAACGGCCTCGCCGACTTCACCGCGGCCCTCGTCTCCGTCATGTCGATCGCGCTCGGAGTGCTCATCGGCACGGCGCTCTACCGCGTCGTGCACCATGGCGCGGAGGAGTTCGTCCAGTTCGCCGTCGCCCCGCCGCCCGCGGAGGACGAGGAGCCCGCCCCGACGCTGTGGCACCGCCTGTCTGCCCCGCTGCGCCGCCTGCGCCGCCCCCGTCGCTAGCAGTAGACCTCGCGACGGTGGCCGGCGTGCACGACGTGGTGCGAAACGTACAGAGCAGCGCGGAAAGGACAGATCGCGGACGGGCGATGGGCCCCGCGCCGCGGAGGCGACGCGGGGCCCGGTGCCGGATCAGAGCGTGGCGAGGATCTCCTTCATCTCCGCGATCTCGGCGGTCTGCGCGTCGACGATGTCCTGCGCGAGGGCGACGGCGTCGGCGTTCTCGCCGTCCGCCACCTCCGCCTCGGCCATCTCGACCGCGCCCTCGTGGTGCGCGATCATCTGCTCCAGGAACAGCCGGGATGCCTCCGGGCCCGCGGCGGCCTCCAGCGCGGCGAGGTCGTCGTCGCTCATCATGCCGTCGCCGTGATCCATGTCGGCGGGGTCGCCCGCCTCGGCCCCCCAGTCGTCGAGCCAGCCCTGCATCTGCTCGATCTCCGGGCCCTGAGCGGCCTTGATACGTTCCGCGAGGTCGGCGACCCGGGGGTCGACGTCGTCCTTCGCGAGCACGATGTCGGACATCTCGACGGCCTGCTCGTGGTGGACGATCATCATGGATGCGAACATCGCGTCGGCCTCGTTCGCTCCGGTCAGCGGGGCGTCCGAGGTCGAGTGATCCATGCCGGAATGGTCGGCCGGCCCGGCAGGTGCGGTCGAGGCGCACCCGACGAGGGCGAGGGTTCCGGCCAGCACGAGGGCAGCGGCGGCAGTGGTTCGATTCGTCATTTCTCTCTCATCTCTGTCTGTCGGAAGGGCGTCCGCGGACACGGAGCCCGGGCGCATCGGCGCCGATCAGGTCCGACTGATGCAGAGGACGTGGAGCGAGGGCGGACGAAGGGGGGCGGCGGCCGCCTCCGCGGGCGAGCGGAGAACGCGGAGGAGAGGTCCGGTCAGGGCACTGCGTGCGGGACGGAGCAGCACGAGCAGCCCGCCGAGCAGCGCGAGGACGCAGGCCGCGCCGCCATCGCCCGCGGGGTCTCCGGGCGCGACAGCCGTCTCGGCGCCACCTGCGGCGTGCGCCGACGACCCCGACGGGTTCTCGGGGGCCATGACCGCGTGGCCTGCCATCGCGTGCGCTCCGGCCGTGCCATGGGTGTCGAGCGCATGCATGCCGAGGAGTCCGAGCACGACGCCGCCCACGAGGACGACGACGAGCAGCGCCCCCTGGAGCACGCGACGACCGGCCATGTGCTCATGGTACCCCGTAGGGGTATGCAGATCTCGATGCCGGCTCCGCGGGCGGCCCCCGCACGCAGGACACGGGCCGGGCGGACGGGGGCGTCGCGCCGGAACGGCAGCGCGGTGTGCGCGGCCGCGACCAGGCATACGCGGGGGTTGGATATCGTAGGGGTGGGGATGCGTACCTGGGGAGGGACGATGCCGGCTTTCGGCGCGCAAGGGGACAAGAGGTTGCCGCGGGTTTCCGCGCACGTCATCGGACGTCCGCGGGTGAACGCCGCGCTGGACGACGGAGCTCCGCTCACGCTGCTGCGCGGAGCCGCGGGCTCCGGGAAGACCACCGTCCTGGTGGGCTGGGCCTTCACGTCCGCCGACCGCGTCGTGTGGCTCACAGTCACGCCCGCGCTGGCGACGAGCGCGGCCCTCGCCGCCGCTCTGCTGCGGGTGCTGAGCGGCGCGGGCGAGGCCGTCGGCAGCCCTCACCCCGCCCCGGACGTCGGAGAGGGGTGGTCCGCCGTCGCCCAGTACCTGTGCGACCACGAGGAGCCTCTCGTCGTCGTGCTCGACGACGCCGCCGCACTCGACCGGGATGCGGTCTTCGACCTGTGCCGCACGGTCGCCGTCCCGGCGCACGTCCGCCTGATCGTCGCCACGAACCGCCCCAGCCCGTTCGACAGCGACGGGATCGCCCTCGTTCTCGACACCGCTCTGATCTCTCCGGAGGACCTCGCCTTCGACACGGATGAGATCCGCCGCGCGCTCGACGTCGATGAGGACACGGCCGTCGCCGTGCGCGAGACCACCGGCGGGTTCGCGGCGGTCATCCGTGCCGTCGCCCTCCGCGGCCGTGTCCCCGACGACACGGCGATCGCGGAGGTCGCGACGGCGGCGGTCGACGACTACCTCCGCAGCCGCATGGAGGAGGGCACCTTCGGCGCCGGCGTCCTCGAGGGCCTGATCCGGATCAGCATCACGGACACGGTGGATCTGCCGTTGGCGCAGGCTCTGAGCAGTGATCCGAACATCGGTGCCGCCCTCGACGAGGCCGAGGCGTTCGGCTTCGGCCGGTGGTCGACGGAATCCGGGCGTGGGACCTTCATGATCGCCGCGCCGGCTCGCGCCCTTCTGCGCCGCGATCTCCTGGAGCGCTTCCCGGCCGAGATCCGCCTGCTCCGGCGCCTCGCGATCGAGGGTGCGCTGCGGCGCGACGACCCCTTCGAGGGGCTCCGCCTGGCGATGGAGGAGGACGACCTCCACCTCGCCGCCCACGTCATCATGTCGGGCTGGAGCCACCTTCTGGATCACGACGGTCGCCGGGTCGTGGCGCTGCTGGGCGACCTGCCCCTCGCGCGGCTCAAGCAGGAGCCGCTGGTGGCGATGCTGCTGGGCATCTGCCTCAACGCCAACCGACTCCGACGGGTACGCGGCCTGCAGCTGCTGCGGATGGCGATCTCCGCCGCGAACGCCCGGCGGAGCGCCCTCTCGCCGACGGAGCGCCTGTTCATCTGGACCGCCGAGAGCGCGGCGCTGCGGGTGGTCGGGATGCCCGAGCGGGCCGGGCAGGTCGCAGCCCGCGCGCTGGCGGTGTACACGGAGACCTCGGAGTCGCAGTGGCAGCAGTACGCGATCGAGATGCCGCTGCTGTGCACGCACCTCGGGATCTCGCTGTACTACGGCGGTCGCCGGGAGCAGGCCCTCCGCCTCTTCGACGAGGCCGCTGCGCTCGCCTCGTCCCAGGGCACGGGCAACGCCTTCCACGCCGTGAGCCTGCTCAGCGGGATCCACGCCCTCAACGGCGACCTGCCGGAGGCGCGGCACTACGTCGAGATCGTCCGGGACGGCTCGTGGGACCCCGCCCTGCTGGACGGGTACCGCGGCACGTTCTACCGCGTCGCGGAAGCGATACTCGCCGTGGAAGAGGGCGACCTCGCCACGGCCAAGCAGCACGTGCGCGCCTTCGAGCCGCACCGGGCGACGAGCGAGCACTGGACGACGATGGCGACCGTGGAAGCCTGGATCGCGCTACACGACGGCGAGGCCGCCGGCGGACTGGAGCGGCTGGAGTCGTTCGCCCGGATGCGCGGGCGCGAGGCCGGGTCGACGTCGGCGCGCCAGGCGCTGAGCCGCCCCCGCATCCTGCTGCACCTGGCGCTCGGCGATGTCCGTGCCGCGCGCGGCATCAAGCAGCGCGACGCCGGGACGGACCGGTTCGGCACCCTCCTGGAACGAGCCAGGATCGCCCTGATCGACGGTCGCGCTCCGGATGCGGTGCGGCTGCTCGCCGCCACGCGCCTCGAGCCGACGACCTCCCGCGAGCGCGCGGAGGCCGCGGCGGTGCACAGTGCGGCCCTCCACCGCGTCAGTCCCGCCGCCGCACAGGCCGTGACCGAGGCGCTGCACGCCCAGCTCGCCGACCGAGGCCTGCGCACTCCGCTGGCTTTGCTCGGCGCCGAGGACTTCGCCGCCGTCCGGGCCGACCTCGCTCCGGTCGGCGACCCGCCGCTGCCCATCCGCTCGGCGTTGCCCTCGTTCGCGGCGCGCCCGAAGCTCTCCTCGCGGGAGCAGGTGGTGCTGCATGCGCTCACGACCGGGGCGCCGCTGCCCGAGATCGCCGCGGAGCTGCGGGTCTCGCCGAACACCCTGAAGACGCAGCTCCGCAGCATCTATCGCAAGCTCGACGCAGCCAACCGCACCGAAGCCCTGGAGCAGGCCGCCCGGCACGGGCTCCTCCCCGGATGACGAAGGCCCCGCCCGTCGGAGACGACGGGTGGGGCCTTCTGCCGGAACCGCTAGCTCTGCATGCGGCGTCGGCGCACCAGCAGCAGCACCGCGCCGCCGATCAGCAGGGCGATCGCGAGCCCGAGGATCCACGGGGCCAGCTGTCCGCCCGTGAGGGCGAGCGGCGTCAGCACCCGGTTCTCGGTCGTGCTCGTCGGCGGGGTGATCGTCTCACCGCCGGGAGGCGTGGCCGAGGCGGTGGCCACGTTCCGCAGCGTCGCACCCGCCGCGTCGGCGTGCACGATCACCGCGTAGGTGATCACGACGCGCTCCCCTTCGGCAAGGCTGCCGGTCCAGCGCAGCGTCGTGCCGTCGATCGTCGGCGCGGCCACCGCACGGTCACCCACCGTGGCGGTCGCCGTTCCGCGGAGGTCGGCATGCCGCAGCACTCCGGTCAGGTCGTCCGTGACGACGACCTCGTCCAGACCCGTCTCGCCGGTGTTGGTGCCGGTGAGGGTGTACGTCACAACGCTACCCGTCGCGACGGCGGAGCCGGACGCGGGGTCGGACGACTTGAGGAACGTGAAGCCCGGGGTGCCGACGGGGTTCTCCGTCGTCACCGGCGGCGGGGTCAGCTCGGCGCCGCCGGGAGGCGTGGCCGTGCCCTCGACGGTGTTCGCGATGATCGCACCGCCGGCGTCGCCGTGCACGGTCACCGAGTAGGTGATCGTGACACGCTGGCCGACCGCGAGGTCACCGGCCCAGGTGAGTTCGTCGCCCGCGACCACGGGCTCAGGGGCGGTGCCGTCGCTCAGGGTCGCCGTCGCGTCGCCGTTGTAGGCGGCGTGGGCGAGCACGCCCGACAGGTCGTCGAGGATGCGGACCGGAGCCAGAGCCGTCTCGCCCGTGTTCACGCCGGTCACCGTGTAGGTGACGACGCTGCCCGGGTCGACCCGGGTGCCGGACGCGGGATCGGCGAACTTGCGCAGCTCGAAGCCGGGCTCGTTCACGGGATTCTCGGTCGTCGCCGGGGGCGTCTCGATCGGCGGCACCCCACCCGGCGGGGTCGCCGAGCCGGAGGCCGAGTTCTCGATGACGGCGCCGCCCGCATCCGCGCGCACGGTCACCGAGTACGTGATCGTGACGCTCTCACCGACCTGCAGCGCACCCGTCCAGGACAGCCGGTCCTCGACCACCGTCGGCGCGGTCGTCGCCGTGCCGCCGATCGTCGCCGTCGCGTCGTCGTTGAACTCCGCGTGCGCCAGGACACCGGAGAGGTCGTCGGCGATGGTGACGGGGTCGAGAGCCGTCTCGCCCGTGTTCACACCGGTCACCGTGTAGGTGAGGACGCTGCCCGGGTCGACCGCCGTGCCCGCAGCCGGGTCGACGCGCTTCGAGACGGAGAATCCGGGCTCGTTGACCGGGTTGGTCGTGACACCGGGCGGCGGCGTGATCGTCGATCCTCCCGGCGGGGTCGCGGTCGCGGACGCCGCGTTCGCGATCACGGTGCCGCCGCCGTCGGCGCTCACGGTCACGGAGTAGGTGACGGTCACGGTCTGGCCGACCGCCAGCGCCCCTGTCCACGACAGCTCCGTGCCGTCCAGGGTCGCGGCACCCGCAGCGGCACCCGCGATGCTCGCCACGGCGTCCGCGTTGAACGTCGCGTACGGCAGCACACCCGACAGGTCGTCGGTGATCGTCACCGGGTCGAGCGCGGTCTGGCCGGTGTTGGCGGCCGTCAGCGTGTAGGTGAGCACGTCACCCGGGTCGACAGCGGTACCGGCGGCGGGGTCGACCGTCTTGGCGAAGCTGAAGCCGGGCTCGTTCACGGGGTGCTCCGTGCTCGACGGCGGCGGCGTGATCGGCGTGCCGGGGGTGGTGGGACTCTCGGGGTCGCTCGGGTCGGCGGGGATCAGCGGGGTCGCCTCTCCGGTCGCCGTGTTCGCGATGGTCTCGCCGCCGGCGGTGGGATCGACAGTCACCGAGTAGGTGATCACGACGTCCTGGCCGGGGCGCAGCACGCCGTTCCACGAGAGGGCGCCGTCGGCCACGCGGACGTCGCCGCGGGTGGCGGACACGTCGTCGTTGTACGACGCGTGGGCCAGCGCCGCGCGCAGGTCGTCACCGATCTCGACCGGGTCGAGGACGGTGTCGCCCGTGTTGCGGCCGGTCACGGTGTAGGTGATCACGCTGCCGGGGTCGACGCGCGTGCCCGTCGCCGGGTCGGCCGTCTTGGTGACGGTGAACCCGGGGGTCGCGACGGGGTGCTCCGTCGTCGCCGGCGGGGTCTCGACCGGGGTGCCCGGCGTGGTGGGGCTCTCCGGGTCGGTCGGGTCGGTCGGGATCAGCGGGGTGCCCTCACCGGACACCGTGTTGCGGAGCAGCACGCCGGTCGCATCCTCGTCCACGGTCACCGTGTAGGTGATGTCGACGCGGTCGCCGGGGGCGAGCGTCCCGGTCCAGGTGAGCGTCGTGCCGGAGAGCGCGACGGATCCGGCCGAGGCCTTCGCGTCGCCGCCGTACTCCGCGTTCGCGAGGACGGCCGAGAGGTCGTCGACGATCGTCGCGGGGTCGAGGACGGTGTTGCCGGTGTTGACGCCCGAGACCGTGTAGGTGATCGTGTCACCCGCGCGGACGGCGGTGCCGGAGGCCGGGTCGGCCGACTTCGAGACCTCGAAGCCGGTGTCGACGACGGGGTGCTCCGTCTCCGCCGTCGGCGGGACGATCGGGGTCCCCGGGGTCTTCGCACCGGAGGGATCGGCGGGGTCGGTCGGGATCTGCGGCGTGGCCGATCCGGTGACGACGTTGTGCAGCAGGGCCTTCTCGACACCCGCGTCCACCGTCACCGTGTAGCGGATCGTGACCGCTTCCCCGCGCGGGATGGCGCCGGTCCAGGTCAGGGTGGCGTCGGCGACCCGCACGGAGCCGCGGTCGGCCGTGGCGTCGTCGTTGTAGCCGGCGGAGCCGAGCACGCCCGACAGGTCGTCGACGATCTCCGCGGGATCGAGGTCGGTGTCGCCCGTGTTGGTGCCGGTGATCGTGTAGGTGATCGTGTCGCCCGCGGACACGGCCGTGCCGGAGGCGGGGTCGGCCGACTTCGAGATGGTGAAGCCCGAGCCGATCACGGGGTGCTCGGTGGTGACCGTCGGCGGGACGATCGGCTCACCGGGAACCTGCGGCCCGGTCGGGTCGCCCGGGTTCGGGGTGGTCGGCGTGCCCGTTCCGGTCACGCTGTTGCGCAGGATCTCGCCGGACGTGTCGTCGCCCACCGTCACCGAGTACGTGATCGTCACGGTCTGTCCGGGCTGGAGCGTTCCGGTCCAGCCGAGGGCGTTCCCGGTGAGGGTCGCGCCGCCCGTGGTGACGGCGGTGCCGCCGACCGTGGTCGTGATGTCGTCGTTGAAGGCAGCGTTCGCGAGCACACCGGAGAGGTCGTCGGTGACGGTCACCGGGTTGAGGACGGTCGCCCCGGTGTTCGTGCCGGTGACGGTGTACTCGATGGTCTGGCCCGGCTCCACCACGGTGCCCGATGCGGGATCGGAGGTCTTCGCGACCTCGAAGCCGGCGACGGGATGCTCGGTGGTGACGGCCGGAGGGGTGATCGGAGGCAGTCCCCCGGGCGGCGTGCCGGATGCGGTGACGCGGTTCGCGATGCGCTCGCCCTCCACACCCTCGTCGACGACGACGGAGTACGTGATCGTGAGCACCTGACCGGGCTCGAGGGCGCCGGTCCAGGCCAGGTCGTCGCCCGTGACGGTGGCGGCGCCGGACGGCACCGGGTCGCCGTCGATCGCCGTGGCCACGTCGCCCTGGTACTCGGCGAACGCGCGCACGCCGGACAGGTCGTCGGTCACGGTGACCGGGTCGAGGCGGGTGTTGCCGGTGTTCTCGGCCTGCACCGTGTAGGTCAGTCGCTGGCCGGCCTGCACCGCAGTGCCGTCGGCGGGGTCGGAGGTCTTGCGGAGCGCGAGGTCCGGCGCGAGGCGGACGTTCGTGTACGTGCACGTGACGTCGGTGCCGAGCGGGCCGGCCGGCTGGGTGACCTGTCCGTCGGCGGTGACGGCCACCGGGGTGGTCGAGCCGTCGGCGTTCACCTGCCGGCAGACGAGTGACGCGTCGTACTTCGTGAGGTCGGTCGAGCCCGCCGCCGATTCGGAGAGCCGGAAGGTGTCCCCCTGGTTCGTGAAGACGGGGCCGGCGTAGTCCGGCTGCAGACCGGAGCGGTCGCCGCGGGTGACGGCGTCGGTCTGCGCGACCTGGTAGCCGGCCGGCGACTGCACCCGGAGGCCGAACTGATCGGTCGCCGCGTGACGGCCCTCGGGGAGGTCCTTCTTCAGCGTCAGCGTGTTCGGGAACGTGCAGCTCGCCATATCGGTCGGCGAGAACGTGCCCAGCTGGGTCGTGTTGACCGTCTGCCCGCGCGGCAGGTCGACCTCGATGATGCGGTTGCCGCCGCCGGAGACCGACACGAAGATGTGGCCGAGGTTTCCGAAGGCGATGCCGTTGCCCTGCACCCCCGCACCCATGTCGTGCACCTGCTTGGCGTCGATCGTCGCGGTGCTGGGTTCGAGCGTGGCCGGGAGGTCGGAGGAGTAGATGAAGTTGTCGGCGACGAGCACGAGCTGACCGGAGGCGCTGAAGGCCATGTCGCCGTTGGCCCCGAACGCACTGCTGCCCGCGGTCGGACGGAGGGTTCCGACCTGCACGTAGTCCTGCGGCGTGACCTTCTCGTTCCACGCGTAGAGGTTGATGGCGCCGTTCACCGTGCCGCTGGCGAAGTAGTAGACGCCGGTCACGGGGTGCACGGCACCGCGCAGCACCGAGGAGTTCAGCGTGAACGTCGTCTGCGCGGTCGTGTCGGTGACGCGGTCGTGCTTGGCCAGCGTCTTGGTACCGGCGGCGTTGGTGACCGTGTAGGCGTACCGCCCGGTCGACGAGAGCCCGAGGGCGTTGTTGGAGTGGTTCGTGCCGAGGTTGATGGAGCCGAGCGTGCCGCCGTCGCCGGGGGCACCCCCCTGCTCGTTCACGGCGAACTCGCGCACCTCGGTGGCGCTCTGCACGTACACCGCTCCGGGCGTGCAGAGGAACGGCTCGGCCGCGGCGGCGGGTGCGGCGGTCAGCGCCCCACCGACGACGACCATCGACGACGCGACGAGCGCCGTGCTCACGACACCGCCGATCAGCCTCTTCGTCCGGCCCCGCCGGCGGCTGTGCCGCTCCGGCGGAAGGACATCGGACGTGCGGTCCTTGCGGGCAACACGGAATCCCATGACTGCTCTCCCCATTCATCGCGTTCCGGCACGCATCCGCGCACACGGAAGCCCCCGCCCCCTCAGGCGACCGCCGAGCACCCTTCGGGCAGGGTGGACTCGGTCCGGGCCTCCGCCAGCCTGCCCGGCCGCCACGGAGCCCTCCGGCCATCTCCGGGGAATTCACCCCTCCTTTTCACCCCGGGCGGCGTGCGGATGCCCCTGACCTTCACGACCACTCCGGGCCTCCTCCCCCTCTGGTGCTCGGCACGCTTCGATGCCATGCTGACCGGGATGAAGCGCTCCACCACGATCACCGCCGCCGTCGTCGCCGTCGCCGTCGCCGGCCTGGTCGTCGCGGCCGCTCCTGTCGTGGTCAGCGCCGCGTCCGCCGTGTTCGACGTCACCTCGTGGGCGTCGGAGCGCTTCGCCGCCGCACCGTCCCCGACCCCCACCCAGGCGGCCCTGAAAGCCGAGGGCACGACCGAGGACGACCTCGTCGACCTGGGTGACGGCATCAGCGTGCCCGCCGGCGGACCGGGGGACTGCTCCACCAAAGCGTTCATCAACATCGGCAGCGACGACGGCTCCGCGCATCATGCGAAGCTTCTCGGCGAGCTCGTGGACATGGGCGCGTCGGAACTGGCGCGCGGTCCCGTCACTCTTGATGCGGACGGGCGGATCTTCTCCTACGAGGTCCAGTCCGGCGACAGTCTGATCGCGATCGGCGAGCGCTTCTGCGTCGATTACGTCACTGTCGGCAGCTTCAACCATGTGCGCGGCTTCGAGCCGATCGCCCCCGGCGACGTCCTCTACCTCCGCCCGGACCCGGCTCTTCCGTTCGTCGACATCTACTCGCCGTACAACGCCCCGCCCGGCTCGTCCACCATCCCGTACTACGACGGCGTCGCCGCGTTCTCGACCGCCGTCGCCACCGCTGACCTGGGTGCCGCGCGGTGGCTGTGGCAACGCCTGGAGAAGGACATGCCCCCGGAGACGGCTGCCGTGATCACCCAGGCCCTCCACGACGACGACCTCCCCCTGCTCCGCCGCCTCTTCCCCTAAACCCCCTCCGTCCCGCCGAGACCCCGGATTGTCGTCGACACCCCGGGGCCTTCGCGTCTGCAGCCCGGGGTCTCGCCGCGTACCCGGGGTCTCAGCGAGAAAGAGGGATGAGGAAGTTCAGTATTCGGTGTTGCTAAGTACCGGTACTCAGTGTTACTTTGTACCGGTACCCAGCAACACTGAGTACCAAACCGAGAACGAGAGGAGGGGACGATGGGCAAGCAGATGACCGAGATGCTCAAGGGCACCCTGGAGGGCATCGTGCTGGCCCTCCTCGCCGAGCAGCCGGCCTACGGATACGAGATCACCAGCCGGCTGCGCGAGCACGGCTTCACCGACACCGCCGAGGGCACCGTCTACGCCCTGCTGGTCAGGATCGAGCAGAAGAAGCTCGTCGACGTCGAGAAGGTGCCGAGCGAGAAGGGCCCGCCCCGCAAGGTGTACACCCTCAACCCGCAGGGCCGCCAGGAGCTGGAGGAGTTCTGGACGACCTGGGACTTCCTCCGCACGCACATCGAACGACTGCACACCACGAACACCACGAACAAGGAGAACTGATATGGCCGCCAAGTGGATCGAAGCGCTCACCGGATCGCTCGAGCAGAAGAAGCAGTACAAGCAGGCGAAGGCGCGGATCGAGGCTCTGCCGGAGCCGTACCGCACGGTCGCCAACGCCCAGTACCGGTACTACCTGTACTACGGCGGCATCACCGACGGCGACACCATCGTGACGATGTTCCTCGACCTCGCCGACCTCTGGGAGCGCGCCGCCCTCGACGGCACGCCGGTCAGCGCGATCGTGGGCGACGACCCCGTCGAGTACGCCGAGGAGTACGCCCGCGCCTACGGGGGGACGCAGTGGATCGACAAGGAGCGCGCCCGCCTCATCAAGGCGTTCGACGACGCGAAGAAGAAGGAGGAATCATGACGACGCCAGCCCTCTCGGTGCACGGCATCGAGAAGTCGTACAAGGATCTGCACGTGCTGCGCGGCGTCGACTTCGAGGTGGAGCGGGGATCGATCTTCGCCCTCCTCGGGTCGAACGGCGCGGGCAAGACCACCATGGTGCGCATCCTCTCCACGCTGCTGAGGGCCGACGCGGGCACGGCGACGGTGCAGGGCATCGACGTCGCGGCGAACCCGGTCGGAGTGCGCGAGCGCATCAGCCTCACCGGACAGTTCGCCGCGGTCGACGAGATCCTCACCGGACGCGAGAACCTGGTGCTGGTCGCGAAGCTGCGGCATCTCCCCGACGCCGGTGCGGTGGCCGATCGGCTCCTCGCGCGTTTCCGCCTCACCGACGCCGGGGGCCGCAAGGTCGGCACCTACTCCGGCGGGATGCGACGCCGGCTCGACATCGCGATGAGCCTGGTCGGCGACCCCGAGGTCATCTACCTCGACGAGCCGACCACGGGCCTCGACCCAGAGTCGCGCATCGAGGTGTGGGACGTCGTCAAGGACCTCGCGGGCAGCGGCACGACCGTGCTGCTCACCACGCAGTACCTCGACGAGGCGGAGCAGCTGGCCGACCGCATCGCGATCCTGCACGAGGGCCGCATCATCGCGAACGACACCCTCGCCGGGCTCAAGCGCCTGCTTCCGGCCGCGAAGGTCGAGTACGTCGAGAAGCAGCCCACCCTCGAGGAGATCTTCCTCACCCTCATCGGCCCCTCATCCGGAAAGGAGAAGGCAGCATGACCACGCACTTCGCCGCCGACACGGCGACGCTCACCGGCCGCTCGATGCGGCACATCTTCCGCAGCCCCGACACGATCATCACCACCGCGGTCACCCCGATCGCCCTGATGCTCCTGTTCGTGTACGTCTTCGGCGGCGCGCTCCAGCAGAGCACCGGCGCCGAGAACTACGTGAACTACCTGCTGCCGGGCATCCTGCTCATCGCGATCGCGTCGGGCATCGCCTACACGGCGTTCCGACTGTTCACCGACATGCAGAGCGGCATCTTCGAGCGGTTCCACTCCATGCCGATCGCGCGGTCGAGCGTGCTGTGGGCCCACGTGCTGACGTCTCTCACGGCGAACGCCATCACCCTCGCGATCATCTTCGGCGTCGGATTCCTCATGGGCTTCCGCACCGGGGCGAGCGTCTGGGCCTGGCTCGGAGTGATCGGCATCCTGATGCTGTTCACACTGGCACTCACGTGGCTGGCGATCATCGCGGGCCTGAACGCCAAGACCGTCGACGGCGCGAGTGCCTTCTCGTATCCACTGATCTTCCTCCCGTTCATCAGCTCGGCGTTCGTGCCGACCGACACCATGCCGGCACCGGTGCAGTGGTTCGCGGAGAATCAGCCGGTGACCTCGATCGTCAACTCCATCCAGGCGCTGTTCGCGGGGGAGCCGGTCGGGTCCGACATCTGGATCGCTCTCGCCTGGTGCGTCGGGATCCTCGTGGTCGCCTACGTGTTCGCGATCATCTCGTACCGGAAGAAGGTCAGCTGATCGACGTCCAGCGAGACGGAACGCTCCGACCGGGGACTTCTCCCCGGCCGGGGCGTTTCGCCGCGCTCGGCGGCCGTTCGAATCGCCCGAATGGCTCCATCCGGCCGGGATGTGCCGCAAAGTGGGCGACTCGAAGTCAGCGGAGGCCGACCGGACCGAGCACCACGCGGCGACCGGTCCGGACCCAGACGGCGCCGTCGACACGGTGCTCGGCGCGGGTCGTGAAGCGGTAGCGGTACGACACGGCGCGCACCCATCGCGGCCGCTCCCCGTGGAAGGGGTCCACGCGCAGCATCCGCAGCGTCGGGGCATCCGCCTCCAGGAGCCGCACCAGGAACACGGAGAACCAGTCGTCCAGCGAGTGCCCGAGCGGCAGGAACCACATCAGCCAGTCCAGCCGCAGGTGATACGGGGCGAACTGCCGCGGGATCCGCCGCACGTCCCCCGGCTTCCCGCGGAACTCGTACTCGCGCCAGTGCCGGCCCTCCTCGTCGTCCGATCCCTCCACGACGATCTCGATCCGCTCCCGCGTGACCGTGCCGAAGGCTCCGTAGGCGTTGGCGAGCTGCCAGCGGTGGAAGCTCGCGTTCATGAGCTGTCGTCGCGCGAAGAGGTTGCGCACGGCGGGCACGCTCAGCACGACGAACAGCACCCCGACCGCCGAGGTCGTCATGACCCACCACAGCGGCATGCCCGACACCGTCCACGGCAGCGAGGTCTCCGGCACCCGCTCCGGAGCCCCGATGCCGGGGAGGCCGATCGCGGAGAACCCGAGCACGATCGTCGCCCAGTTCAGCCACGCGAAGTTCCCGGTGAGCACGAGCCACAGCTGCGTCGCGATCACGATGCCGGCCGCGACGGCACCGACGGCCTGCGGCACCGGACCGGGGAGCCAGAGGGACAGCAGCGGGGCGAAGAGGAAGAACGGCACGACGAGCTGCGCGACGTGGTTCCCGACGACCTCGAGCGTGTGGAACCACCGCGGCAGCAGATGCGCCTGGCGGCTCAGCGGCCCGGGCATCGGCTGGGTCTCGTGGTGGAAGGTCATCGCGGTGAGGTCGCGCCACTCGCGTCCGCCGCGGATCTTGATCATCCCGGCGCCGAACTCCAGCCGGAACAGCAGCCACCAGAACAGCACGATCACCACGGTCGGCGGCGGCTGGTCGTTCGAGCCGAGGAAGGCCGCGAGGAACCCCGCCTCCAGCAGCAGCATCTCCCACCCGAAGGAGTAGAACGTCTGCCCGATGCTCACTACCGACATGTAGCCGAACCACAGGGCGAGGAAGGCGAGCATCGGCACCCACGGCGGTCCGAGCTGTGACACCCCGACGATGAGCAGGGCGGCGATGACGATCCCCGCCCCGCACAGCGCGACCAGGCGCCGGTCCGTGTAGCGGACGCGGGTGAAGAGCGTGGGGTGCAGCAGCTTCCGGCACTCGCGCTTCTGCGCCACCCAGTCCAGCAGCACGGGCGCGGGCAGGAGCCCGTGCTCACCGAGGAGCGGGCGGAACTGGTTGAGCGTCGAGACGAACGCGACGAGGTACAGCGCCGCGATGCCCCGTTGCAGGACCTCACGGGCGAACCCGAAGTCGACCGCTGCGAACCCGTCCACGGCCACAGGCTACGCCGCGGCCGCCCGCCCGATGAGGGGGTTGCGCGGAGCGGAGATCAGTTCTGCATCGCGATCTGCTGCCCCTTCACGAGCGGGTACGCCGCGAGCTCGGAGCCGTCGAGGTCCTCCTTGTGCATGTCCACACCGGTGATCTGGCTGTTCTCGTAGGTCGTGTAGTAGTACACGCCCGTCGCGGTGTTGGCGCACGACGAGTAGATGGTGATCTCATACTTCTCCTCGTCGCCGACCTGCACGCACCCGCGCTGCTGGGCGACAGAGCCGAGGATCTGGAAGAACTGGCTGATCGACTCCGACTCCGACGTACCGCACACCGAGTTCATGCGCGTGAACACCGCCTTCACGAACCGGGACGACGACGACAGGTCTCCCGGCAGCCCGATCCCGCCCATGCCGCGACTGTAGAGGTCCAGCGGCACGTCCGCGGCGAACGTGTTCTCCGGCTGCCGCTTCGAGAGGTGCTGATAGTCGTTGAGCCGGAAGCTCTGGATGTCGAACGTGGGGTTGTTCGTGAGCACGCCCCACGGGTTGTCGTAGACCTTGAGGCCGCCGCGCACGCTCTCGACCGTGATCGATGCGCTCTTGTCGGCGATGATCCAGTGCAGTGGCGACAGCGGGAACTCCGGGCTGAAGTTGATGTCGACGAGACTCACCGACCGCAGGGCCTCCTTCACCTCGGCCACCGTCTCGAATTGTCCGAGGACCCAGGGGATGAACTCGAACGGCGTGACCTCGGTGTCCCCCGACCCCGGCGCCGGGTAGTGCGCGTTGTCCGGGAAGTTGAGCCCCGCCATGCCGAGCCCCTTCTCGTTGACCGCGTCGTAGTAGAGCGGGTAGCCGTCGGCGATCGTGGCGATCCCGATGATCGCGTGGTGCGTCGGCAACGACGGCAGCCGGTGGAACGGGAACGGGAAGTTCCGCGGTGTGACGGTCACGGTCTCGTTGTACGAGAACTCCAGATCGAGATTCCTCCCGAAGTAGTGGTCGGCCGTCGTGAAGCTCAGTCCTGTGCACATGGTCATACCCCCCCTGTCCGCGGGCCGGTCGACCCGCCGGTTCCGCGCCATGCTTCCACCTTCGGCACCGGAATGTAAGGGGGGTCACCCATGACGGAGGAGGGCCTCCCACTGTGGGAGACCCTCCTTCGAGACGTGCGACGGGTGTCAGATCTCGCTACCGGCTCCTCCCGACGACCGGACGAAAGCTCCGATCCACAATGCGACGTTCACTCCCGCGGCGATACAGAGGATCAGCGGCATCCACCCCGCAGCACTCGCTCCATCGACGAAGACCAGCAGAGCGAGGAGGGCGACTTCTGAGAGCATGAGCCCCCACAGCGTTACGTGCACCAATCGTGTATGGCGAAGGTCGGTCGACATCAAGGCGCCCGTGGACAAAACCATCAGCGCCGCTAACAACAGATTGGTCATGGTTTTCTCCACCGCAAGGAGACTCTTTCACGCTAATTGAGACGACGTCCGCGGCTTCCTCCGTGCCGTCGATTTCAGACGCGTTCGCTGCCACACCCCCGGAGGAAGCGAGCATGGCGACAATTACGACGCTCGCGATACCGACGCGCGGGAAGCGGTTCTGTCGATTCATCAGATACCTCTTCTTGTATCTAGTTCAACATCCCGCCTATACAGGACAGTACCCGGGCTGTCGTAGGCGCGCTGTCCCCCCTTCGGGGGACAGCGCAATCAGACCGGACGATCGGAATAGCTGAGCGCGACCACGACCGTGACCGCGAGCGAAAAGGGTCACCCATGACGGAGGAGGGCCTCCCGGTGCGGGAGACCCTCCTTCGAGACGTGCGACGGGTGTCAGCTGGTGACGGTCCAGTCGAACTGGTCGCCGTACTCCTCGAGCCACGCGTCGACCGCGTCGGCTTCCTTGCCCTCGCCGTACTCGTTGACCACGAGGTCCTCGAGCGCGCCGTACTGCTCGTCGTCGAGCTTGATCTTCTTGATCAGCTCGGCCGCCTCGGGGAACTCGTCCGCGAAACCGGTGGTGCCAAGGAAGTGCAGACCCTCGGCCTCGCCCATGGCGCCCTTCGGGTCTTCGAGGTCCTTCACGGGGAAGGCGTCGTTGGCCCAGAACGGACGCCACAGCGTGACGACGATGTCCTCCTTCTTGTCGGTCGCGGTCTTCAGCTCGGTGAGCATCGCCGCGGTCGACGAGGTGACGAGCTCGTACTCGCCGTCGAGGCCGTACTCGGGCATCATCTTCTGGGTCTGAGCGGTCAGGCCCGCACCCGGCTCAATGCCGTAGATCTTGCCGTCGAAGTCGGCGCCCTTGCCCGCGAGGTCCTCGATCGAGGTGAGCTCGGAGTACTCCGGCACCGCGAGGGTCAGCTTGGCGTTCTCGTAGTACGTGCCGAGGTCTTCGATGTCATCGCCGTACTTGTCCATGTAGGAGGCGTGGGTGAGCTCCGGCCACGCCGACGGGTACATGTCCACGTCGCCCTGCGCGAGCCCGGTGTAGAGCGGGCCGGCCTCGGTGAGCGTCTTCATCTCGACCGTGTAGCCGATCTTCTCGAGCTGGTCCTGCAGGAGGTAGGCGGTGCTGAGGCCGTCGGTCCAGGAGGGCAGGAACCCGAGCGTGATGGTGCCCTTGTCCTCGGCACCGTCACCGCCGCCGCTCGTGCCGCCGGCGCCGTCGCCGCTGCATCCGGCGAGGGTGAGCGCTGCGGCAGCCCCGAGGGCGGTGATGGTCAGGATCTTCTTCTTCATGTGACTCTCTCTCTTGCGTTCCGTATGTGATTCAGGAGGTGCGGACGAGGCCGCGGGACAGCTGTGCCGGGATCGAAACCGTGCCGGGATCCGCGCCCCGGCGCCCCTTTTCGGTCCCGCACCGGACGAAAGGGGGTGGGGGCGCGGGACGGGGCTCAGGCGCGGGCGAGCTCGGATTCGGTCGAAGCCTCCTCGGCGGGCGCGGAGGCTGCGGGCTCCGACGCCACGGGAGCGGAGGGCCGGGACGAACCGCGACGCTTCAGCATGCCGAGGAGCGAGGAGCGGTTCTCGCCGGGCGCGCCCAGAGCGGCGGTCACCCGGTCGAGGAACACGGCGATGAGCACGACGCCCAGTCCGGCCTCGACACCCTTGGGGATGTTGATCGTCGAGATCGCCTCGACGACCATCTTCCCGAGCCCGTCGGCACCGGCCATGCCGGCGATGACCGCCATCGACAGGGCGAGCATGATGACCTGGTTGACGCCGGCCATGATGGTCGGCATCGCGAGGGGAAGCTGGATCCCGCGGAGGATCTGCCCCGGCGTCGCTCCGAAGGCGTGTCCGGCCTCGACGGTCTCCGCGTCGACGCCTCGGATGCCCAGCTCGGTCAGGCGCACACCGGGAGGCAGCGCGAAGATCACGGTGGCGACGAGTCCGGGCACCACGCCGATGCCGAAGAACACGATCGCCGGGATCAGGTACACGAAGGCCGGCATGGTCTGCATGAAGTCGAGCACCGGCTTGAGCGTCGCGCGCACGGTCGCATTGCGCGCCGACCAGATGCCGAGCGGCACCGCGATAAGCACGGCCACGACGGCGGCGACGAGCACCAGGGCGAGCGTCTGCATGGCCGGCACCCAGAGGTCCATGGCGACGATGAGCCCGAACGACAGGATCGTGCCGATGGCGAGCTGCCACGAGCGCACGAGCCAGGCGATCAGCGCCGCGATCACGATGATGACGGCGAAGTGCGGCGTGAGGAGCAGACGGGTGAGGCCGTCGACGAGGAAGCTCACCACGAACGAGACCGCGTCGAGCAGGCCGTCGAGGTTGGCGGTGATCCAGTCGACGCCGGCGGCGACCCAGTCGCCCACGGGAATGCGGAAACCGTCCATCAGCGCACCTCCTCCGCCTGGGTCCCTGAGGCGAACCCGCCCTGGGTCCCTGAGCTCGTCGAAGGGCCGGGCTCGGCCGTCCATCCGTCGTCGAGCACGGCGTCGATCTCGGCCTGGGGCATGGGGGTCATCGGCAGCAGGATCTCCTCGGTCGCTCCGGGCCCGGGACCGAGCGCCGCGAGCAGCGTGACGCGCGGGATCACACCCGCGAGGCGGCCGTCGGCATCCGTCACCGCGAGGGGCAACGGCGACTCGACGGCCGGGACGAACAGGTTCATGAGGACGTCGTCCTCGCGGACGCTCTGCAGCACCGGCTTGATGATCGAGTCGAGGCGCGTGGCGCCCTGCCGCACGAGCTTCACGGCGTCGCGGTCGGTGACCACGCCGACGAGCTGACGGTCCTTGCCGACCACGTAGGTCGCCGACATGTAGGCGTCGCGCATCTGGCGGAGCGCGGTGCGAGGACCGGCCGACTCGGCGACGACGGGGCGCGGACGCTCCATCACGTTGGCGGCGGTGAGCACGCGGGCACGGTCGACGTCCTGCACGAACTGCTCGACGTAGTCGTTCGCCGGGTCCATGAGGATGTCCTCCGGGGTGCCGATCTGCACGATGCGGCCGTCGCGCATGACGGCGATGCGGTCGCCGAGGAACATGGCCTCGTTGAGGTCGTGCGTGATGAAGACGATGGTCTTCTGGAGCTTCTGCTGCAGCTCCAGGAGCTGCTCCTGCATCTCGCGGCGGATCAGCGGGTCGAGCGCGCTGAAGGCCTCGTCCATGAGCAGGATGTCGCTGTCGGCCGCGAGGGCGCGGGCGATGCCCACGCGCTGCTGCATACCGCCGGAGAGCTCGGACGGCAGCTTGTCGCCCTGACCCTCGAGCCCGACGAGAGCGAGGATCTCCTCGGCCTTGGCCTGGCGCTCGGCCTTGCCGACGCCCTTGAGCTCGAGCGGGTAGGCGACGTTCGCGGCGACCGTGCGGTGCGGCAGCAGCGCGAAGTGCTGGAATACCATCGAGATCCGGTCGCGGCGGATCTCCCGGAGGCGCGCGGCCGGAATGCCCGTGATCGGGTCGCCGCCCACGGTGACGGTGCCCGCGGTGATGTCGTGCAGGCCATTGAGCATGCGGATGATGGTCGACTTGCCCGATCCTGACAGGCCCATGATGACGAAGATCTCACCGCGGTTGACGGTGAAGCTGGCGTCGATGACGGCGGCGGTCCCCGCGTCGGCGACGGCGGCGCGGCTCTCTCCAGCCTTCAGCCGACGGACGGCGGCGCTCGGATTCCTCCCGAACACCTTGTACAGATGGCGCGCTTCGAGTGCTGTTTCGGACACGTTTCCCCTGCGGCTCGGCCTTCGGGTGGCTGAGCCTGCTTCGGTCACGCCCGGGTGATCCTCACGAGGCCGTTCGACGTCTTCGCTGTGGCGGCACAGGCGGCGGATTTCGGATCCGCCGCAGAGGGGATCGACCGTACGCCCACGCCTCTTCGCCGCACAGCTCATCGAAGGAAGGACGTGACCGCGGACTGGTCTATGGGCCGTCAGGCCCGCAGACCAACGTAACGAAATGGCCGGTCAGCGGCAAATCCTGCACTGCGGACGTGCCCGGGTTTCCGGCGCTGACCGGGGGATAGTACGAGCGTCTAGCAATCTCGGCGCACCGTGCTCACGCGCGACGGACGGAGCGCGTCACGGTGAACTTGGGGGTGCGCCGGAGCTGTTCGGTGGGGCCGATGAGCCGAGTCAGCTCGGCCCGGTAGCCGAGGCTCGAGTTGTACACCGTGAACAGCTCCCCGTCCGGTCGGAGCAGGCGCGCGGCGGCCTCGAACAGGCGGGTCGCGGCGCCGGTGTGCACGCTGGCGCCGAGGTGGAACGGCGGATTCAGGAGCACCGTGTCGAAGCTCGCCGCGGCGAGCGCCGACCCCGCGTCGTCGTGGGTGACCTCGATCCGATCGGCCACCCCGTTCGCCGACGCGGTGGCACGGCCGGAGGCGACGGCGGCGGCCGAGCGGTCCGTGGCGACGACCCGGTCCTGCGGGCGAGCACGCGCCCAGGACACGGCGAGCGCGCCCGTCCCGCAGCCGAGGTCGAGCACGCGGCGCCCGGCGTTCCCGTCGAGGTCGAGCACGTCGAGCAGCGCACGGGTGCCGATGTCGAGGCGGGCACCGGCGAACGCGCCCCCGTGGGCCACGAGGACGAGGTCGCCGTGCCGCGCCGACACCGGGAACGGCGGGGACCCCGGTACGGGGAGGGGTTCGGTGGCGACGAGCAGCCGCGACTTCCGCTCGGCGCGCTGCGCCTGCACGTGGGCGAAGCTCCGCGCCAGGACGTCGTTCTGACCGAGGGACATGTGCTTCACGCGGCCTCCCGCGACGAGCACCACCTCCGAGGCGGCCCAGCGAGCCACGGCGTCGGCGATCTCCTCCAGTTCGGCGAGGGCCTTCGGCAGCTGCAGCAGCACCAGTCTCGCTCCGGCGAGCAGATCGGCATCGAGCTCGTGCGGCGCGAACCCGCCGATTCCGAGCTCCTCGGCGTTGCGGGCGAGTGCGCGGCGTCCGGTCGCGAGGTCCTGGTGCACCCGGATCCCGAAGCGCCCGGCCGCCGTGAGAGCGAGCGTGATCGCGCCGTACTCGTCTCCGATCACGACCGTCTCTGACCCCGGCACGTCGAGCGCGAGTGCGCGTTCCACGAGCAGGAGGTCGGTCGCATCGTGGGCCTGGAGGTTGTCTGCCTCGACGTCGGGCCAGCGACGCAGGCGGCTGTAGGGGAACTCCGGCACCAGCCCACTGTACGCGGGGCACGTAAGGATCTCGCATGTGTCGATTTCGCCCGATTCACAACGTCGTGGATCGGGCGTACGCTCCGCGCATGACCACCGTCATCGCCACCCGCGACCTCGCGAAGCACTACGGGCACGTGCATGCCCTCGATGGCCTCGACCTCACCGTCGAGCAGGGTCAGGTGCACGGCTTCCTCGGTCCGAACGGGGCCGGCAAGTCAACCACGATCCGTATCCTCCTCGGCCTCGCGCGGCGCACCGGGGGTGAGGTCGAGGTCTTCGGCGAAGACCCGTGGGATCGCGCCGTCGACCTGCATCGACGCATCGCGTCCGTGCCAGGAGACGTCAGCGTCTGGCCGAACCTGTCCGGGGGCGAGGCAGTCGACCTGCTTGCCCGACTCCGCGGCGCACGCACGAGAGACGCCTCGTACCAGCACGAGAAGAAGCGTCTGATGGACGCGTTCCAGTTCGACCCGCGCAAGAAGGGCCGCGCGTACTCGAAGGGCAATCGGCAGAAGGTCGCTCTGATCGCGGCGTTCGCCGTGCCTGCCGACCTCTACATCCTCGACGAGCCGACCAGCGGACTCGATCCCCTGATGGCGGTCATCTTCCAGCGTGAAGTGGCCCGCGCCCACGCGAACGGCGCGACCGTGCTGCTGTCGAGCCACATCATGAGCGAGGTCGAGCAGCTCTGCGACCGGGTGTCGATCATCCGCGCCGGCCGCGTCGTGGAGACGGGGACCCTGTCGGAGCTGCGTCATCTCACCCGCAGCGACGTGTCGTTCACCTCCGCCGGAGCGACCCTCGAACAGGTCGGCCGCATCCCGGACGTGCACGACCCCGCGCAGCACGGCGACCGCTTCCGCCTCTCCGTCGACAGCGATCACACGGCGACGGTGCTTCCCGCCCTCGCCACTCTGGGCATCAGCGATCTCCGCGTCGCCCCGCTCTCGCTCGAGGAGCTGTTCCTGCGCCACTACGGCGATGACCTCGCCGGCCTCGAGGCGGCCGAGGACGGCGAGACGGAGCACGAAGCGCCTTCCACCCGCCGCGCACTGAAGGATCGTGCGTGATGACCGCCTTCGGCGTGCTGCTGGGACAGCGGCTGCGGCGTGATCGGCTGCAGCTCACGCTGTGGATCGTCGGCACGGCGCTGATGGCCTTCGCCGGATACGCCGGAGTCAGCCAGTCGTACTCCACCCTCGCCGACCGGCAGAACATCCTCGCGGCCGCGCTCGCGAATCCGGTGATCCTGATGTTCCGCGGGCTGCCGTCCGGCACGTCCGAAGGGGCGTTCCTGGCCTTCGAGGTGCTGCCGTGGCTGGCGTTCCTCGCCGCCCTCATGAGCACATTCCTCGCCGTGCGGCACACCCGGGGCGACGAGGAGGCGGGACGGGCGGAGCTCGTCTGGGCCACCCCGGCCGGGCGCCGCCTTCCGACGATCGCCACCCTCGTGCACGGCGTCCTCGCGAACGTCGCCCTGGCCCTACTCACGGCGCTCGCGCTGGTCGCCACCGGCCTTCCGCTCGCAGGATCGGTCCTGGCGGGGGCCGCAGCGGCATCGTGCGGCATCGCGTTCCTCGGCATCGGCCTCCTCGCCGCGCAGCTCATTCGCACCTCCCGAGGCGCGAACTCGCTGACGGTCTGGGTGCTCGTGGCGACGTTCCTGATCCGCGGGATCGGCAACGCGGCGGGCACGCCGAGCGACGATCTCACGAGCATGACGAGCGCGTGGCCGGCGTGGCTGTCCCCCTTCGGATGGGTGGAGCAGAGCCGCCCCTACGACGCCGACCTGGTCGGGCCGATGCTGCTCGGCCTGGCCTTCGGGCTCGTGCTCGCCGGCGCATCCGTCGCCCTGCAGTCGCTGCGCGACATCGACGCGAGCTTCGTCGCGGAGCGCCCCGGCCGGGTATCGGCACGGCCCGCGCTCGCCTCGCCGCACGCGCTGGTGTGGCGGCTCACGTCCGGAGCGATCGTGGGATGGGCGGTCGGCGGGGCGATCACCGGCATCCTCGCCACCACCCTGAGCGGACTGGTCGACCGGATCTCGGGCGAGAACCCGGCCGTGGCCAACATCCTGACCACCATCGGCGGAGCGACGGGCGGGCTCGACGAGGTCGTGGTCACCGTGTTCTTCACCCTTCTCGGCATCCTCGCCGCGTGCTGCGCCGTGCAGATCGTGGTGCGCGCACGGCAGGAGGAGGCGCGCGGCACTGCCGAAGCCGTGCTGGCGACCCCGGTCGGTCGTGTGCGCTGGCTCGCCGACTACGTGATTGTTGGCGTAGTCGCGGTGGTGATCGTGGTCGCCGCCGCGGTGCTCGCCGGCTGGGTCGGGATCCGGGTGAACGGCGGCGCGGATTCGCTGTACCGCATCGTCGCCGTGGCAGGAGCGGGGCAGGCCCTCGCGGCGGCGGTCTTCGCCGTGCTCACCGCGCTCGTCTTCGTGCTGCTCCCCCGCGCGACGACGGCCGTCGCGTGGAGCCTCGTCCTGCTGGCGACCCTGTTCGGGCTGTTCGGCCCGTTGTTCGGACTGCCGGACTGGACGATGAACCTCTCGCCCTTCGGCGTGACCCCGGTGGTGGACGGCAGCGGCGTGGATATACGCGGCCTGTGGTGGCTCGTGCTCGCCCTGATCGCGGGAGGCGCCGGGGCCCTGACCCTGATGCGTCGCCGCGAGCTCGCCCCCGCAGCCTAGGCAGCAGTTGCTTGACACCGCCCTGGTTCCGTGGTTACTTAGTCAAGTAAGTAACCCAGCAACCGCGGAGGACTCGTGATCGAAGAAGGCAAGCCGCTCTTCCTCCAGATCGCCGAGCAGATCGAGGACTCCATCCTCGACGGCTCGCTGGCCGAGGAGGCGCAGGCCCCTTCGACGAACGAGCTCGCCGCGTTCTACCGCATCAACCCCGCCACCGCCGCGAAGGGAGTCGCCATGCTCGCCGACAAGGGAGTGCTCCACAAGCGCCGAGGCATCGGCATGTTCGTCTCGGAAGGCGCCAGGGAACTGCTCCTCGGCGAGCGCCGCGCGGCCTTCGCCGACCGCTACATCGACCCGCTCCTCGCGGAGGCCCGCACGCTGGGCCTCGGCGCGGAAGACCTCGCGGACCTGCTCCGTCAGCGCGCCGCATCCGCCCCCACCCCAGAAGGGAAGAACCCCGCATGACCGCCGTCATCGAGGTGCAGAACCTCACCAAGCGCTACAAGGAGAAGCGGGCGCTCGACAACGTGTCGCTCGCTCTCGAGGGAGGCTCGATCTACGGGCTCCTCGGCCGCAACGGCGCCGGGAAGACGACACTCATGTCGATCCTCACGGCCCAGAACTTCGAATCCTCCGGCACCGTAAAGGTGTTCGGCGAGCATCCGTACGAGAACGCCCATGTGCTCGGCCGGATCTGCTTCGTCCGGGAGAGCCAGAAGTACCCGGACGATGCCACCCCGCGGCACGCGTTCGCCGCCGCGCGCCTGTTCTTCCCGCACTGGGACCAGAGCCTCGCGGACGAGCTCATCGCGGAGTTCCAGCTGCCGATGAAGCAGACCATCAAGAAGCTCTCCCGCGGGCAGCTCTCCGCGGTCGGCGTGATCATCGGCCTGGCCTCCCGCGCCGAGATCACGTTCTTCGACGAGCCCTACCTCGGGCTCGACGCCGTCGCCCGGCAGATCTTCTACGACCGCCTCGTGGAGGACTACGCGGAGCACCCGCGCACGATCATCCTCTCCTCGCACCTGATCGACGAGGTCGCGAACCTCATCGAGAAGGTCATCGTGATCGACAACGGCCAGATCCTCCTCAACGAGGACACGGATGCCGTCCGCGACCGCGCCGTGACCGTCGTCGGCGACGCCGCCAAGGTCGACGCCTGGGTCGGCGATCGCGAGGTGCTGCACCGCGACGAGCTCGGGCGCGTCGCCTCGGTCACCGTGCTCGGTGCGCTCACCGCCGACGACCGCGCGGAGGTGCGGGCCGCCGGCCTCGACCTCGCCCCCGTGTCCCTGCAGCAGCTCATCGTCCGCCTCACCCAGAAGGCCGAGACCCGCGCCGCCACGAGGGCCGAGGCCGCAACGGAAGGAGTCCGCTGATGCGACGCACACTCAACGTCATCCGCCTGCAGCTCATCAACCGGCAGACCTTCGTCTGGGTGCCGCTGATCATCCTCGCCTCGGCCGTGGTGATCTCGGTCCTCATCTACGCGATGATCCCCGGCGACGCCCCCAAGTACGGCGGAGGCGGCCAGGCGCCGCTGTGGTACTTCTTCGCGATCGGGCTGTCGGCCATGACCCTGACCTTCCCCTTCTCGCAGGCCATGAGCGTCACCCGGCGCGAGTTCTTCATCGGAACGCTGCTGACCGCGATCCTCGGCAGCGCGCTGCTCGGGATCCTCTTCCTCCTCGGCGGCGCGATCGAGCTGGCCACGAACGGCTACGGCGTGAACGGCTGGGTATTCCACCTGCCGTGGCTGTGGGAGGCCGGCCCGCTCGGCGCCTTCGTCGTCTACTTCACACTCGCCCTGTTCTTCTTCGTGGTCGGGTTCACCGGCGCGACGATCTACAAGAGCTGGGGCCCGATGGTGCTCACCATCGTCGGCGTCGCCCTGGCGCTCCTCCTCGTCGGGGTCGTGTTCCTCGTGACGCGGCTCGAGCTGTGGCGCGACGTGTGGCTCGGCATCCTCGACCTCGGCGCCGTGGGCCTCGCCCTCTGGGGACTCGTGGTCGTCGCTGTCCTCAGCGTCGTCTCCTTCCTCGCGTTCCGTCGAGCGACTCCCTGACGCGACGACCGGAATCCGCGGATGCCGCGGCCGCGCACCCCGCGCGGTCGCGGCATCCGCGTCCGGCCGCCCTCTACCCGGCGTCCGGAGCCGAGGCAACCCGGTGGCCGCACGCCGCGCGCCGCCCTATCCTCGCCGGACAGGACCACCCGACCGCCGCGAGGAGAGGATGACGTGACGCCCGACCTTTCGCGCCTGCGCGTCCGCGAACGCCGCTCGTACCTCGCCCGCACCGTCCGCGAGGCCGTCCGCCCCGCGCGCCTGCTCCTCGTGGTCAAGACGACGCTCGCCGTCGGGCTCGCGTGGACGATCGCGCCGCACATGCCGGGGGTCACCGACGAGTACCCGTATTACGCACCCCTGGGCGCGCTCGTGAGCATGTACCCCACGCTCATGGGGTCGATGCGGTCGAGCCTGCAGACCCTGTTCGGTCTGGCCACCGGCATCGGTCTGGCCGCGCTGATCGTGCTCACCGTCGGGCCGACGTGGTGGACGATCCCCCTCGTCGTCGGCCTCGGCGTCCTCGTCTCCGGCACCGGCTGGTTCGGCGTCGGCAAGGAGTACGTCCCGATGGCGGCGCTGTTCGTGCTCATCATCGGCGGTCAGAACGCGGACGACTACTCCCTCGGCTACCTGGCCCAGATGGGGGTCGGGATCGTGATCGGTCTGGCGGTGAACCTCCTCTTCGCCCCCGCACCGCTCATCGGATCGGCCGAGGCCCGGGTAGAGGAGTTCCGACGACAGCTCGCCGGGCACCTCCACGACATCGGCTCAGCGGTCTCGGAATCCTGGCCCCCGGAGACCGCGCAGTGGGCGGGCGATGCCGCAGCGCTCGCCGAGACCACCGCCGACCTCCGTGCCGCCCTGGCCGAGGCCGACGAGAGCGTCCGCTACAACCCGCGCGCGCGACGCCGGCATGCGGGCACCGCCCCCATCCACGAGCAGCTCTCCACCCTCGACCGGATCGCGCACCTCATCCGGGACATCGCCGACGCGACGGCCGACACGATCTGGGAGCGTCCGGCGGCCATGCCCCTGGATCCTGCGCTGCCTGAGCCGTTGTCGGCGGCCTGCCATGCCGTCGCCGACGTCATCGCGGAGGAGGACCCCGCCTCGAGCGCGGCGCACCGCCGCCGTGGGGAGGCGGCACGGGCGATCCGACTCCTGCTGGAGCGCGTCGACGACCGTACGTTCGACGCGCGCAGCTCGATGGGACCGGGCGTGCTGACGGCGATGCACCTCCGCCGCATCCTCATCCTCAGCGGCGAGCGCCCGGGCGAGGACGACGAGTGAGTCAGATGGTGTCGTCGGCGACGACGATGTCCAGCTGCCAGTGACGCCCCGCGGGATCCGTGTCGTCGTGCGCGGTGTCGGCGGCGGAGAGCACGTCGTTGATCTTGTGCATCACGTCGTCGAACTCGGCCTCGGTCAGCCGGATGGTGCGCTGCACGAACGACGCGTGCACCTCGGCGGTGCGACCGGAGACGTACTCGGGCGTCCAGGCCACCACCCGACGCAGCAGGTCGACGTGGTCTTCCGCGAGCGCGGCGACCACCGCATCGCCGAGCGCCTGATCCGCGACGGGACTCTCCGGACCGCCGACGGTGAGGGCCCCCTTGCGTCCCGTCCACACGCGGTCGCGGCGGTCCCTGGCCTGCTCCGGAGCCTCCTCGATGAGCCCTGCCTCGGCGAGCACCCGCAGGTGGAAGCTGGCGCTGTTGGCCGGCACGTCGAGCTCACCGGCGATGTCCGCGGCGCGCAGGAAACCACGGCGTGCCATGAGGCGCAGGATCTGCCGGCGCAGCGGGTGTGAATAGGCCTTGAGCATCGCCGACGTCATGAAGGCGGCGTCCTCCCGAGAGGTCTTCTCCGCGTCGTCAGCCATTCCCCGATCCTAGTCACGCAAATGCGCACCAACAGTTGCGCAATTATTCTTGCGAAACTATCGTCGAGCCATGAGCATGACGACCACGCCCCACCGCCTGTGGCAGAACACGCGCTACCTCACCTGGCTCATCAGCGATACGAGCAAGGGGCTCGCCTCGGCGCTCTTCGGGTTCGCCGTCCCGCTCCTCGCGCTCGTCATCACGAACGACCCCGCACAGGCCGGCATCATCGCGGGGGCGGGGATGGTGGCGCGGGTGCTGCTCACGCTCGTGGGCGGGATCATCGCGGATCGGCACCGGCGCATCGTGCTCATGCTCATCGGCTCGATTCTGGGGATCGTGCTGGCCGGCGCCTTCACGCTCGTCGCCCTCGGCGGCGCCCTCACCTTCGCGACCCTCCTCGTGATCGACGTGCTGCTGGCCGCGCGGAGCGGCCTCTTCGACGTCGCCGGCGAGAGTGCGCTGAAGGAGATCGTCCCGGACGACGCGATGGGGCGCGCGCAGGCCGCGAACCAGGGGCGCGATGCGGCCCTTCAGCTCGCCGGCGGCCCGCTGGGCGGCCTGCTCCTCGGGGTGGGCGGCTGGCTCGTCGGCGCGATCATGACCCTGTGCCACCTCGTCGCCGCCGTGACCGCCGGGCTCCTCGGGCGACAGGTCCGGCGCGCGGGAATCGCCGACGTCGGCGCTCTGGACGAGGACGACGGCGGCGCGCCCTCCGCGCGCCCGAACGCCTGGCGGGAGTTCCGCGAGGGCTTCGGCTGGCTGCTGTCCCGCCCCGACCTCGGCGGCGTCATGCTCATCATGACCATCGTCAACCTCGGCTTCAACGCCGCGATCACCACGGCCGTCTATGCGCTGCAGCAGGCGGGCCATTCCGAACTCCTCATCGGAACCGTCAGCGCGGCCATCGGCGCCGTGATGCTCGTCGGCGCGATCGTCGCCCCGCTCCTCGTGCCCCGGATCCCGGCGGGCGTGCTCACGATCGGCGGGCTCGCAGTGGTCGCCCTCGGCGCCGTCGTGCTGTCGTTCGCCTCGGCCCCGTGGACCGTCGCCGCCGTCCTCGGTGCCACGGTGTTCCTCGTCCCCGCTCTGAACGCCGGGATGATGGGCTACTTCATGGTGGCCACGCCGTCACGTCTGCTGGGGCGCGCGAACAGCGCCATGGGGGTCCTCGCGATGGGGGCGATGCCGCTCGCCCCGCTCATCGCCGGGTTCGGTCTCGCGGGGGTGGGCCGCCAGGGCACCATCCTCCTCTGCGCGGCCCTCTGCGTGGTGGCGGCCGCCCTCGCGATCGGGAACCGCGCCCTCCGCAGCCTCCCGGTCGAGGCTCGCTGGGCCGCGCACGCCGCCCGGTACGAGGCGGACTGAGGTGGAGACACTGCGCTAGTCGCCTGGCGTCGGGCCAGTGACGTCGGCGGCACCGAACAGCAAGCTGTCGACGACCTGGTCGCGCCGGGCCGGCCGCGCGGTGGTGTACCTCAGCAGATCTTCGAAGTGAGAGAACACGACGACCGCTTCTTCGAACTCTGGCTCGGAACCGTGGACGACTGCTCCGTCGTCTCGCACCGCCAGGTACTCGTATCCGTTGCGAACGGAAAGCAGGATGGGTGCGTGGCGCCTCCAGAAACGGGAGACCGCGACCGCCTCATCATCCGTCGTCGCGGCCTGGATGCTCAGCAGTTCACACTCGTTCCACGCGAACGCCCCCTCCGCGCCGGTCGAGTAGTCGTCGCGGGACAAGAACCACACCGTCTCGTCTGAGCTCGACAGGAGTGAGAACGAGGACACCCAGCGGATCACCGTTTCGGGTGCCGCGCGCAGCGGGGAGGGAACGCCGTTCTCCATCGACGTCGGCGGCTCAAACGTCCACCCGGCTTCCTGCAAGCTTCCGGCGGCACTTCGGAAGAGTTCCGGCATGCTCCCAGGCTACCGATCCGCACGAATCACCCTTCAGCAACCAATCCTGCGACAACCGCCGTGCCGATTCTCCCGATTCTCGTCTTGTTCAAAGACGTCTAGCGCGTAGAGCTGAACACATCTCGCCGGCGGCTCACCCGGGACAGTGGTCGCGATCGATGTCGGTCGCCGTCACATCAGAGCCGATAGGAGACCACCGATTCATGGCGCGAGCGCGAGCACGGTGATCCCCGCCGCCGCGGAGGCCACGGCCAGCACCAGCGCGATCGCGATGAGGATGACGTGCACACGGAGGAACGGGGTGGCCTTGCCGTTCTCGTCCCTGGCACGCGGGTCCTTCGCGACGCGGGTGTAGAACCGCGGCCAGACGAGCACGTTGAAACCGGCGTTGAGGAACAGCACGACGACGAGAGCGATCACCCCTCCACGCTAGCGAGGGCGGCGTGGCACCACGGATCCGGACGTCGGAATTCTTGGACGGCGACATGTATCACCGAGCCCTTGCCGTGCTCCTGGTAGGTGTGATCACAATGGGCTTCATGATCGACGGTGCCCCCGGCGCCGCCTTCGATCCCGCATCCGACGACGGGCGCGCACGCTGGGAACGCGCCGCGGACCTGTTCGATGCGTGGCGCGATGGCGACGGCCGCTCGATGGACGACCTGGTGCGGCTGATGACGCCCGTGCTCTGGCACGTCGTGCGCGCCTACGGCCTCGAACGCACCCTCGCGGAAGACGTCGTGCAGACGACCTGGCTCCAGCTCGTGCGCGGCCACGGCGCCATCGCCGACTCGCGCGCCGTCTCCGCCTGGCTGACGACCACCGCCCGCCGCGAGGCCTGGAAGGTCGGCAAGGCGAACGGTCGCGTCGACACCGCGGAGTCCGACGACCTGGACGCCCTCCTTCCGGAGCAAGCGTCCGCCGAGGAGCACGCCGCGCTCGACGACGAGAACCGGCGGCTCTGGGCCGCCGTCCGCCGCCTCGCCGAGCGGTGTCAGCGCCTGCTCCGGGTGATCGCCTTCGAGGATCGTCCGGACTACGCGCGCCTCGCGCGCGACCTCTCCATGCCGGTCGGCAGCATCGGCCCGACTCGCAGCCGCTGCCTCGCGAAGCTCCGCGACCTCCTCGACGCCCCGGCCACTCGGACGGAGGGACGATCATGAGCGATGAGGACGACGCCCGGCTGTTCGCCCGCCTGCGCAGCCTCTGGAGAGAGGTCGATCCGGTCCCTGCCGGGCTGATCGACCGGATGGTCGCCGCGGTCGCCGCAGACGGGCTCAACCGCGAGTACGCGCTGCTCACGCTCGTGGAAGGCCAGCGCGGCGCGGTCCGCGGCGAGACCGACGCCCTCACCCTGCAGTTCAGCGACGGCAGCACGAGCATCCTCCTCCACGTCACGACGACCGCGTCCGGGCGACGGCGGATCGACGGCTGGGTGGACACCGCCGCCGCGGAGATCCTGTTGCTGCAGGGCGAGCGCGAGCGCCGGACGACCCCGGCGGAGACGGGCCGATTCGTGTTCGACGAGGTGCCGTCCGGGCTCAGCCGCGTGCGCCTGACCGCGACGGTCGGCGACGAGACCCGCACCCTGGAGACCCCGCAGTTCGAGTTGTGACCCCGCATCGCCGGCGCCGTCGCCGTCGATGCCCACGGAGAGGATGACCGATGGATCAGCCCCAGGGATGGACCTGGCAGGACCGCGCGGAGGGATCGATCCGCCGTGGCACCGCCCTCGACCCCAGCACGGAACCGGTGGACGGGATCCGGGCGTTCCCCACCGCGTACCTGCCGGAGCGCCTGCTCATCACGCGCGCCCTCGGCGAGGAGGAGGCGTACGACCGCGAGCTGCGCGCCCTGAGGGATGCCGCGGACTCCTTCGGCTGGCGGCTGGAACTGGAGTCTCCGGAGCGCGAGATCGGGAACGGCGAGCTCGTGCCGGGCGTCGCGGGGTTCCTGCGGGCGCGCCTGACCACGCCGGATGAGCCGACCAGGGGCGAATCCCCCGTGGCACCCGACGCCTGGCGGGTCTTGCAGCGCGCGCGCCGGCTGTCACGCTCGACCATGCCGCGGACCAGCCTCGAGCACGTGCTCTCGATCGATCCGGTCGGACTCAACCCGTTCACCCGGACGAACCCGTTCACGCGGACAAACCCGTTCACCCGGACGAATCCCGTCCGGGGTGCCGCTCCCGGCGGTGGCGGCAGCGACGACTACCTGGAGCCCGGACGCGGGGCGCGGCAGCCGGTCACCTGGCTCGGACCCGCACCGGCTCGCGCCGCCGCTCCGAAGCGCGGACGACGGCCGGTCGTGGCGATCCTCGACACCGGCTGCGGCGAGCATGCCTGGCTGCCGTCCGACATCGTCACCCGGCACGTCGAGCTCGACGGCGTCCCCGTGGGCTTCACGGACGACGCCGACCCCGAACGCTACCCCGACCTGTACGGGCAGCTCGACGGGGAGATCGACGCGGTCGCCGGTCACGGCACCTTCATCGCAGGCCTCGTGCGTCAGGCGGCACCGGACGCCGACATCCTCTCCATCCGTGTCGCCGGCGCGCTCGGGGTGGTCGACGAGAGCACGCTCCTGGAGACCGTGGCGCAGGTCGTGGAACTGCTGCGGCGGCACCGCGAGGACCCGAAGACGGGCTTCCCGATCGACGTGCTCAACCTCTCCCTCAGCTACTACCACGAGACCCCGACCGACGGACTCTTCAGCACGACCCTGTACGAGCTGCTCGCGAAGGCCAGAGAGCTCGGCTGCGTGGTCGTCTGCTCGGCCGGCAACGACGCGATCGACCGGCCCTCGTTCCCCGCCTCGCTGTGGCCGTGGCCCGGCGCCGACAACGGGCTGCCGTCTGACGACGGCGCTCCGCACGTGTCGGTCGGCGCCCTGAACCCGTCGGCGCACTCTGTCGCCCTGTTCTCGAACGTCGGCCCGTGGGTGCAGGTGTACGCCCCGGGCGCCGCCGTGGTCAGCACCTCGCCGGCCTTCGTCGGCGGCGCGCAGGCGGCGACCCGCGCGGACATCGACGGGCTGCCGCGCGAGACGCTCGACCCGGACGACTACCGCGGCGGCTTCGCGGTGTGGAGCGGCACCTCCTTCGCGGCTCCGTACATCGCCGGTCGAGTCGCGGCCCAGCTCGGCGCCGTCCCGGCCGAGGGGGTGAAGCCCGCCGTCGCCGCGAAGGCCGTCGCCGCCGTGCTGAAGTCCCTGCCGACGCCGCACGAGAAGTCCTGACACCTCGCACCCTTCCGCACGACCGCTCCGGCACGGCATCCTGGACGGATGCCCCTGTCCGCGAGCGCGCTGCACCGACGCGGCGTCGAGGCGGCCAACGCCCGGCAGTTCACCCGCGCCCGGCGGGAACTGGAGAAGGCCGCCGCCCGCACCGACGACGCCGACCTCCGCGCCCGCATCGACGGGACGACCGCCTACGTGCTCGCGCAGACCGGCGAGCCCGCGGCCGCGGAGGCGCTGTGCCGGGAGGCGCTGGCCAGGGACGGGCTGCAGGCCGAGACCATCGCCCTCCTCGGCGGGCAGCTCGGCGCCCTCCTCATGCACGGCGGACGGCTGGAGGAGGCCGAGGCGAGCCTCACCGCCGCGATCGATGCCCTCGGCGCCGGAGCTGAGACCCCCGCGCTCGCCAACTGCCTGATGAACCGTGCGGTGGTGCGGATGCAGCGCCATCAGCTCGACTCCTGCATGGCCGATCTCCGTCGTGCGATAGGGATCTACGAGGCGCACGACGAACGGGACTCCCTCGCGGAGGCCACGCACAACCTCGGCTATGCCGCACTCCTCGGCGGCGACCTCGTGTCGGCGCTACGCCTGATGGCCGAGTCCCGGCCGACGTTCGCCGCCACCAGCGCCCTCGCCACCGCCATCAGCGACCTCGACCGCGCCGAGGTGCTCCGCGACGCCGGGCTGACGACCGAGGCAGAGGCCCTGCTCGCCCAGGTGGCCGTGCAGTTCGGCGCCCAGCGGATGCGCCAGGCCCGCGGCGAAGCGGAGTTCCACCTCGCCCGCTCGCTCGTCCGGCACGATCCCCGGGCCGCCGCGCGCACCGCGAGGACGGCCGCCCGCCGCTTCACCTCCCTCGGCAGCAGCGGCTGGGCGGCCCGCGCCGCGGCGGTGGAGATGGAAGCGCGACAGCGGATCCGGCCCGATCGTCCCCTCGATGCCGCCGCGTGGGAGCAGGTGGCGCAGGAGCTCGACCGGAGCGGCTTCCGCACCGAGGCCACGGCCCTGCGGCTGACCGCTCGTCGTGAGGACACCGGCCGTCTCCCGCGCGTCTCCGCCTCGGCTCCGACGCCGCTGCGACTCCGCGCACAGGAGGTGCGCGCGGCCCGCGCCGCCGGACGCGGTCGCGACGGCGAGGCGCTGCGCGCCGCGGCCACCGGGCTCGACCTGCTGTCGGCGTGGCAGCGGTCGTTCGGCGCCCTCGACCTGCAGGCCTCCGTCGCCATGCATGCCAGCGACCTCGTGTTCACGGGACTCGCGGCGGCCGTCCGCCGCCGCGACCCGGCGACGCTCTTCGAGTGGTCCGAGCGCGCCCGGCACCTCAGTCAGCAGGTCGCCCCGGTGCGCCCGCCGCATGACGACGCCCTCGCCGCCGACCTCGCCGAGCTGCGGATGCTGCGCGCCGACCTCGCGGGGGCGGACTGGACGACCGACCCCACCGTCCGTGCGCTCCGCGACCGGGTGCGGGAGCGGCAGTGGTCCGCCACGGGCTCCGGGGCGACGCGGGAACGTCGGACGCTGGCCGAAGCCGCCGCCCTGCTGCCGGCCGACACGGCAGTTCTGGCCTACGTCTACACCGGCACCGGCCTGCACGGGGTGGTGGTGCAGCCGGACGCCGCGACCCTCGTCGACCTGTCGTGGCCGCGGGTGCGGATTGCTCTCGACGGCCTGCGTGCCGACCTCGACATGGCCGCGCTCACGCGGGACGGCGCGATGGGTCCGGTGACCGCGCGCGCTCTGGCGGCGCGCCTCGCGGTCCTCGACGAGGAGCTGCTCGCGCCGATGCGTCGGGCCGCCGCGGGTGCCGCGCGGTTCGTGATCACCGTTCCCGGAATCCTCGGCGGGGTGCCGTGGGCCATGCTCCCCGGCATGCACGGCGTGCCGTTCACCCTCGCGACCTCGGTCTCGCGCTGGCTCGACGGGGAGGCCTCGGCTTCCTCGGCCCCCAGCGTCGGGTTCGCGGCGGGACCGCGCGTGCCGCGGGCGGCGGAAGAAGTCCAGCGCGCGGCGGAGTCGTGGGCGGGACGAGGGACGACCCGGATGCTGCAGGACACCACTGCGACCGTGACCGCCGTCACCGCGCTGGCGGCCTCCGTCGACGTGCTCCATATCGCCGCGCACGGGCGTCACGCGGTCGACAATCCGCTGTTCTCCGGGTTCGAACTCGCCGACGGGGTGCTCTTCGGCTACGACGTCGACCTCATCGCCCGGGTGCCGCGGACTGTGATCCTCTCGGCGTGCGAGCTGGGGCGGTCCTCCGTGCGCTGGGGCGAGGAGGCCCTGGGCATGACGCGCGTCTGGTTGCATGCGGGCGCGGAGGCGGTGATCGCGGCCCCCGTCACGGTGCCGGATGACGACGCGTGCGAGCTCCTGACCGCGGTCCACGACGGCCTCTCTGCCGGCGCGTCTGCCGCCGACGCCCTGGCGAGCGCCGCGCTCACGACGGGGGTTTCCGCCCCGTTCCAGTGTCACGGCAACGGATTCTGACTTTTTTCCCGGATCGAGGTATCAGAACCGCACCGGCCTTCTCCTGTTCTTCGGAAGGTGTCGAGCGACAGGCCTCGAAGGGAGAGGCACGAGGGAGGCGCCGTCGGTTCTGGGGAAACGCCGCTGGGGAGCGGGAAGACGAGACGGACACCATCTGCTCCGGGAGCGTCGCGGTATGCAGCCGCGATGCTCCTGCAGGGCCTCGGCGATCTGGGGACGCCGAGGCCCTCGGGGCGTCCGGGGTGCCTCAGGCGAGGTGGACCGTGTAGCCCGCAGCGCGCAGCGCGTCGAGGGCGGCCTCGTCGGCTCCTCGATCGGTGATGACCGTGGTGAAGAGGTCCGCCCCGCCGATGGTGGAGAACGCCTCGGCCCCGAGCTTGCTGCCGTCGGTCACGACGATGGCCCGTCGCGCCCGCTCCGCCATCATGCGATTCACCGCCGCCTCGCGTTCGTCCTGCGTGGTCGCCCCGGCTACCGCATCCATCCCGTTCACGCCGATGAAGGCGAGGTCGAGCCGCACGCCGCGGAGGAGCTGCTCGACGAACGGGCCGACAAGTTCATACGTGCGCGCGTGGATGACCCCGCCCGTGACGACCACCTTGATCTCCGGTCGGGTGGCGAGCTGGGCGGCGATGTTCACCGCGTTCGTCACCACCGTGATCCCGCCTTCCGCCGCCAGATCCTCGCGCGCGGCGAGCGCGGCCGCGATGGCCGTGGTCGTCGTGCCGCCGGAGAGCCCGACCACCATGCCGGGGGTGACGAGCGCCGCCGCGGTCTGGGCGATGCTCTCCTTCTCGTGCGTGCGGAGATGACTCTTGTAGCGGAGGGGCAGTTCGTAGGCGACGGTCTGCGCCACGGCACCGCCGTGCGTGCGGGTGAGCAGCCGCTGCTCGGCGAGGGAGTCGAGGTCGCGGCGGGTGGTGGCCGGGGAGGCCCCGAACCGCTCCACCAGCTCCTCCACCGTCACCTCTCCGTCCGCCGCGAGGAGGTCGAGGATCGCGTGCAGTCGGGCCGCGCGCTTCACCGGTCGTCGTTTCGCGTCGAGGTCGCAGCCGTGACCGGAACCTCTGCGACCGGAGCGGGATTCTGCGACGGCAGCAGGGCGAACAGCCGCAGCATCCGGGCGGCTTCGTCCGCGAGGGCGGCGCGGGCGGGAGCGAGGTACTTGCGGGAGTCGACCAGACGCTCGTCGGCGGCGAGCACCTCGCGGACCGCGCGCGTGAAGAAGCCGTTGAGGTGGGTGGAGACATTGACCTTGGTCATGCCGGCGCGCACGGCATCGGCGATCACGGCGTCGGCCACCCCGGACGAGCCGTGCAGCACGAGGGGGACGTCGGTGCCGTCCGCGGCGGCTCCGCGCAGAGCCGCACGCAGGCGGGCGATGAGGTCGAGGTCGAGGGAGGCCGTGCGGTCGGTCATGGCGTGCGACGACCCCACGGCCACGGCGAGCGCGTCCACTCCCGTCGCGGCCACGAACGCCCGCGCCTCGTCCGGATCGGTGCGGACACCGGGGGCGTGGGCGCCGTCCTTCCCGCCCACCTCGCCGAGCTCGCCCTCCACGTACACTCCCGCCGCGCGGGCCCGGGCGGCGACCTCGGCCGTGAGCGCCACATTCTCGTCGTAGGGCAGCGCGCCGCCGTCGAACATGACCGAGCCGAACCCGAGGGCCACGGCCTCGTCGACGAGCTCCGGCCGCTCCGCGTGGTCGAGGTGCACCGCCACCGGGGTCTCCGCTCGTCTCGCCGCGGCGAGCGTCGCGAGGGCGACCGGCTCCAGACCGCCGTGGTAGTCGGCGCAGTTCTGCGAGATCTGCAGGATCACGGGGAGCTGGGCGAGCGCGGAGGCCCGCACGAGGCCTTCTGCGGTCTCCAGGTGGATGACGTTGAACGCACCGATGCCGGTGCCGGCGGTGGCGGCCGCGGAGACGAGCTCCCGAGCGGAGACGAGGGTCACGAAGGGTCCTTCCGGAAGGAGGCAGGGTCGGGGCGGGAGACGCGGAGCTGCTCCTCGAGCGCGCGCCAGCGGGGGGAGATGTCGCCGGCGAGCGGCATGAGGACGGCGGCTGCCGACCACGCGGTCGCGCGACGGAGGATGCGCTCGGGATCGCGCTCACCCTCGGCGGAGAGCACGGCGCAGGCCGCGACCGCGGCGTCTCCCGCCCCGGTCGGGTTGCCGGCCAGCGGTTCGTCGAGTCGGGCGTGCAGGAGATCGGTCGCGGTGACGGCGAGCATGCCGTCGGACCCGAGCGACAGGAGCACGAGCTCGGCGCCCCGGGCCAGCAGCGACCGCGCGCCCTCGACGGGGTCGTCGATGCCGGTGGCCTCGGCGAGCTCCGCGGCGTTGGGCTTGAGCACGGTCGCTCCGGCGTCGGCAGCGCTCAGGAGGGCCTGGCCGGAGGTGTCCACGATCACGGGGACGCGGGCGTCCGCACCCACCGCGACGAGCATCGGCACGAGCGACTCCGGCGCCCCGGGCGGAAGGCTCCCGGAGACGACGAGGACCGCGGCACCGGGAAGCCGGTCGACGACCTCCGCGAGGAGCCCGCCCCACTCGGCATCTGTCGGGTTCACCCCTCGCTCGTTGACGATCGTGGTGTCGCCCGCGGCCTCGTCGACGAGGGCGATGCTGCGACGCGTGTCGGCCGCGACGGGCACGAGCACATGGGGCACGCCGCTGGCCGTGAGCTCCGCGGCGAACTCCGCGCCGACCGGACCGCCGGCCGTGGTCAGCGCGAGGACGGATGCCCCCTCGGCGTGCGCGACCCTGGCGACGTTGAGGCCCTTGCCACCGGCGCGGGACGACCCGGTGTCGGCGCGGTGCGTCCCGCCTGCCACAAGCCGGTCGACCTGCCAGGTGAGGTCGAGCGCGGGGTTCGGGGTGACGGTGAGGATCATGCCAGCTCCCTGGCGCGGAGGGCGGCGCCGATCAGTCCCGCGTTGCCGGACAGCTCGGCAGGGACGAGCGCGGGGAGGCGGTGGAAGCTGAGGCGGGCAGCGAGTCGGGTGCGCAGCTCGTCGAAGAGCGCGCCGCCCGCCCGCGACAGTCCGCCGCCGATCACCACGGCCTCAGGGGCGACCACGGCGGTCAGCTGCGCGAGCGACAGGGTGAGCGCGTCCAGCGCCGAGTCCCAGATGTCGGCGGCGACCCGATCCCCGGCGGCCGCCCGGGCGATGACGTCCTTGGCGCCGTCCGGGGTCGACCCCGTGGCCTCCCGGTAGCGGCGCGCGATGGCGCCCGCCGAGGCCACGGCCTCCAGACAGCCACGGGCACCGCACGGGCACACCGGTCCGTCGGCGATCGGGGAGTGCCCGATCTCGCCGGCGTAGCCCCCGGCCGTGTAGGGGCGGCCGCCGACGAGCAGGGCCCCGGCGATGCCGGTGCCGATCACGAGGATCACCGCGTCGTCGTAGGCCCGCGCGCCGCCCAGCTCGTGCTCCGCCCAGCTCGCGGCGCGCACGTCGTGGTCGAACGCGACGGGGAGGCCGAGACGCTCCGCGGCGAGCGCGCGCAGCGGCGCGTCCCGCCAGCCCATGTTGCTCGCGAACACGCCGATCCCGGCGGCTGCGTCGACGATCCCCGGCACCACCAGGCCGGCGGCGCGAGGCACCACGTCGGGATGCTCGTCGCGGAGCTGCGCGGCGAGCACCTCCAGCCGGTCGAGTAGCGCGGGGGTGCGGTCGCCGTCGGCCGTGGGGGTGGGCGTGCGGCGGAGGCCGAGCGCCCGCCCGTCCGCGTCGAACAGCGCCGACTTGATGTCCGTCCCGCCGACGTCGAAGGCGAGGACGGGTGACCCGGCACCGAGCGTGCGCACCGCGGCGAGCTTCTCGCCGGCCTCGTCCCTCGCGACGTCGGGGATCGCGTCCGCGGCGTCGTTCGGGGTCATCGCTCGGCTCCGGGGATCGCTGGCGTCATGCATCCAGGATGACGGATCGCGTGAGGTTGCGCGGCTGGTCGGGGTCGAGCCCGCGGGCCACGGCACGGTCGAGGGCCGTCCGGTGCAGGCGCACGAGGTCGGCGAGCGGATCGATCGCGCGGTGCTCGAAACGGGCGCCCGTGGCGCGCACCTCCGCGGCCAGTCCTTCCGGCGCCTCTCCGAACTGCCACGTCACCCGGCCAGGGGCGGCGATCGCGATCGGACCGTGGCGGTAGTCCATCGACGGGTACGCCTCGGTCCAGGACTGCGACGACTCGCGCAGCTTCAGCGCGGCCTCGTGGGCCAGGCCGATCGTCCAGCCCCGCCCGAGGAACGTGTACTGCTCGGCGTCGCGCAGCGCGGTGTCGTCGCCCTCCTCGGCGAGCACGGCCGTCGCATCGGCGATGGCCCCGGAGAGGTCTTCGCCCAGCGACGCCCGGAAGAGGGCGAGCGCGGTCGTGGCGAAGCGTGTCTGGACCACCGACTGCTCGTCGGCGAACGGCAGCAGCACGGCGTCGTCGACGAGGGAGACGAGCGGGGAGTCGGGGTCGCCGATCACGCCGATCGTGCGGGTGCGCCCCTTGATGCGGTCGACGAGATCCAGCACCTCGGTCGTGGTGCCGGAGCGGGTGAGGGCGACGACGGCATCGTAGCCGCGGTCCACGAAGGCCTCGGAGGCCGCGAACGCGTCGGTCTCGCCGTGACCGGACGATTCGCGCAGGGCGGCGTACGACTGGGCCATGAACCACGAGGTGCCGCAGCCGACGACCGCGACCCGTGCCCCGTGAGCCGGCAGCAGCGCCTGCTCCGCGGTGAGCTCGGCGGCGGTGGCCCACATCTGCGGCTGGGAGCGGAGCTCTTCGCGCATGTGCGCGCCGGGCAGCGAATCGGTCATGATGAGGCCTTTCGGACGAGTTGTTGCGTACTTGTGATTGTTTCGGGCGTAATCCGATCATAGTATTTCGTCCCAAGAGAGCAACATCTTGATTTGTTTGTTTGCCTGACAAATAATCAGGACGAGTTCCCCCGAGCCCCCGCTCGGACGATCGCGACCACCTCGGCGGCGTGATCATCACGCACCGTCGCGTGGAGTGTTCTGCGACTGTGCACCACCCCCCTCTCCGGAGAGCGGACCCCGCCCGCTGGAGCAGCACCCACAGTGAGGAATGCAATGCCCATGAACAAGTCACGGCGATACGGGGCCGCAGCGGTCGCGGCCGTCGCCACGCTGTCGCTCGCATCCTGCGGTTTCGGTGGATCGGGAGGAGACAGCGGCGGCGGCGACGACGCCAGCACGCTCGACCTGCTCGTCCCCAGCTACTCCGATGCCACGAAGGGTCTCTGGGAAGACGTCATCGACGGTTTCACGAAGGACAACCCCGACATCAAGGTCAACCTCGAGGTGCAGTCGTGGGACAACCTCGAGAAGGTCATCTCCACGAAGGTCCAGGCCGGCGAGGCGCCCGACATCTACAACGGCGGCCCCTTCGCGGGCTTCGTCGAGGACGAGCTGCTCTACCCGGTCGAGGAGGTCGTGTCCGACGACGTCTACTCCGACTTCCAGGACTCCTTCCTCGCCAACGCCGAGGTCGACGGCACGGCCTACGCCCTGCCGATGATCGCCTCCGCACGCGCCCTCTTCGTCAACAACGACCTCCTCTCCCAGGCGGGCGTCGAGGCGCCGACCGACTGGGACTTCCTGCTCGACGCGGCGACCAAGGTGTCCGCCCTCGGCGGCGGCGTCGCGGGCTACGGCATGCCGCTCGGCTCGGAGGAGGCGCAGGCCGAGGCCGCCGTCTGGCTCTGGGGCGGCGGCGGATCCTTCGGCGACGCGTCCGAGATCACCATCGACACCCCGGAGAACCTCGTCGGCGCCGAGCAGATCAAGAAGATGATCGACGCCGGGGCAACCCAGGCCGACCCCGGCTCCACGCAGCGCTCCCCGCTGATGGACATCTTCATCCAGGGCAAGATCGGCATGCAGGTCGGCCTGCCGCCGACGGTCGGCCAGATCGCCGACAACAACCCGGACCTCGACTACTCGATCGTGCCGATCCCGACCAAGGACGGCTCGCCGTTCACCCTCGGGGTCATGGACCAGCTCATGGCGTTCGAGAACGACGGCGACAAGCAGGAGGCGATCACGAAGTTCCTCGACTACTTCTACTCGCCCGAGGTCTACGTGCCGTGGGTGCAGGCGGAGGGCTTCCTCCCCGTCACGAAGTCCGGTGCCGAGGAGCTGTCCGGCGAGGAGTCCCTCAAGCCGTTCCTCGACGTGCTGCCCGACGCGCAGTTCTACCCGTCGACCAACCCGAAGTGGTCGGCAGCGGACGGCGCCTTCAAGTCGCTGTTCGGACAGATCCAGGATCAGCCGGCGGCCGATGTGCTGAAGCAGATCCAGGACCAGGTGGACGCGGGCTGACCCGCGGAACGGAGAGGTTCGGGAATCCCCCATGAGCCAGACGACAGAATCCTCGAACCTCGCGGGGGCGGCCACCGGCCGCCCCCGCACTCCGGACGCCGGGACGGCCGTGCGCGGTCGCCCCGGCGGACGGGACCTCCTGCAAGCGCTGCCGTGGATCGCCCCCGCGCTGGTGCTCATCATCGGCGTGGTGCTGTTCCCCGCCGGCGTCATGTTCTTCAACTCCACCCGTGACATCTCGCTCTCGGGCCTGGACAAGGGCTCGGTCGGCTTCGACAACTTCGTGACCGTCTTCACGTTCCCGGAGTTCTGGCCGATCTTCGTCCGCACGATCGTCTGGGTCGTGTCGGTGGTGCTGTTCACGGTCGTGATCTCGCTCGGCCTCGCGCAGATCCTCAACAAGGCGTTCCCGGGGCGCCAGCTCGTGCGGATGGCGGTCATCGTGCCGTGGGCCGCGTCCGTGGTGATGACCACGATGGTCTTCTACTACAGCCTCGAGCCGTACTTCGGGGTCTTCAACAAGTTCCTCTACGACATCGGGCTCTCCGACGACGCGGTGGGCTACGGCTGGACGAAGAACCCGACGACGGCGTTCGCCTGGTCCATCGTCATCGCGGTGTTCGTGTCGCTGCCCTTCACGACCTACACGATCCTCGCGGGGCTCCAGGCGGTCCCCGCCGACGCGATCGAGGCCGCGAAGATGGACGGCGCCGGCGCCGCCCGCACCTACTGGTCGATCGTCCTGCCGCAGCTGCGCAGCGCCCTCGCCGTGGCGATCCTCATCAACATCATCAACGTCTTCAACTCGCTGCCGATCCTGAAGGTGATGACGGGGTCGATCCCGGGCTACGGCGCCGACACGATCATGACGCTCATCTTCAAGTACATCGAGCTGCAGAAGAAGGTCGACGTCGCGAGCGCCCTGTCGGTCGTGGCCTTCCTCATCGTGATCGCGATCGTCGCGGCCTACGTCAAGATCGTCAAGCCCATGAAGGAGGTCTGATCATGACCGTGACCGAGACCGCCCTCGTGACCACCGCCGACTCCCGCGGACGACGAACCCCGTCGATCCCCGGCCGCCGGCGCCGCTACACCGCGGATCAGGTGACGCTGCCTCGGGTGATCCTGCGCACCGCCGCCGGGTTCCTCGTGCTCGCGATCTTCGTGCTGCCGTACCTCATCATGTTCTTCGGATCGGTGAAGACGAAGGCGCAGATCCGCTCGGTCGATCCGACCTACCTCCCGGTGGAGTGGCACTGGGAGAACTACCTCACGATGTGGTCGACACCCGAGACGCCGCTGCCGTACAACCTCGTCTCGACCATCGTCATCTCCGTGTTCGCGACGCTCCTGGTGCTGCTCGTGTCGCTCCCCGCGGCGTACTACACGGCCCGGTTCCGCTTCCCCGGCCGCATGGTGTTCCTGTTCCTCGTGATCGTGACGCAGATGCTGCAGCCGGCTGTGCTCACGTCGGGCCTGTTCCGGCAGTTCACCGTCCTCGGCCTCGGCGACACCTGGACCGCCATGATCTTCATCAACGCGGCCTTCAACCTCTCGTTCGCCGTGTGGATCATGCACTCGTTCTTCGCCGGCATCCCCAAGGAGGTCGACGAGGCGGCGCAGATCGACGGCGCCGGACGCCTGACGGTCCTGTTCCGGATCAACCTCCCGCTCGTCTGGCCGGGCATCGTCACCGCGATCGTGTTCACGTTCGTGGCCTGCTGGAACGAGTTCGCCGCCTCGCTGGTGATCCTGTCGACGGACAAGAACCAGCCGCTGTCGGTCGCGCTCACGAAGTTCGTCGGTCAGTACGAGACGAGCTGGCAGTACGTGTTCGGCGTCTCGATCGTCGCGATCCTCCCGGTCATCATCCTCTTCATGCTCATCGAGAAGCGTCTCGTCGGCGGCCTCACCGCCGGCAGCGTGAAGTAGCCCGTCCGGGTTCCCGTCCCCGGGTTCCCCTCCGGCACCTCTGCACGACCGCGGCGCGCGTGCAGAGGTTCCGGGCGGATCCGGGCGTGCACCCGTACCCGGATCGTGCAGCCGGAACATCCGAGGGGAGAGGTCAGGGGGCGGAATCAGGAACGGCGGCCGCCGGCGCGGAGCTGCTCCGGGCTCCATCGCACGCCGAGGACCGCGGTGAGCGCAGCCTGCGCGGGACCGGCGGAGGGGGCCACGCGCGGGTCGGCATACCGGATCGGCACGTCGGCGGTGCCGCGCGCGGGGTAGCCGCTCTCAGCGCGGACCCGTTCCAGGAACCGGGGGCCGAGCTCGGTCGCGGGGCCGCCGATGACGACCTCGATCGGATCGAGGAGCGCCCCGATGAGCTTGATGGCCCGGGCCAGCGCCCGCGCGCCGTCGTCGATCAGGGTCTGATCCGCCCGGGCGACGAGGGCACGGACCGCCGAGGCGTCCAGGGCATCCGAGAACTCCTCTCCGAGCATCGGTCCCATCGCAGCCGCCGACTCCAGGCAGCCGCGACGCCCGCAGCGGCACGGGCGGGCGGCGTCGCCAAACACCACCTGCACATGACCGATCTCCCCGGCACGGTCTCGGGGGCCTGGCGCGAGCTCCCCGTCGAGGGTGACCGCGGCGCCGATGCCTCCGCCGCTGTGGATGAACAGCCGGTAGCCCGAGGGGGCGGAGTCGAGTCCGGCCTCCGCGATGGCCTCGGCATCGACGTCGTTGACGAGGAGGACCGGGACGCCCGCGATGCTCTCGAAGCGCTCCGCCAGCGGCACCTCGTGCCACTCCAGCTGCACGCTCTCCAGGACCGTGCGCCCGTCGGTCGTCCCCGGGACCTGCACACCGACCGCGAGCAGCCGCGACCCGTATGCGGCGACGACATCCGCGACCGTCTCGTCGAGGACCCGGTCCCGGGTCTGCATCGTGTAGGAGATGCTGCGTCGTTCGACCTCGGAGCCGTCGAGGGCGACGAGCGCGAGGTACGCACTGGTCGGCTGGACGACGAGCACGAGGATCAGATGGTGCTCCGCGTCGATGCTGAGTGTGGTCGCGCGCTTGCCCCCCGTGCTCACCGCCTGCTCACCTTCGGCGATGAGCCGGTGCTCGATGAGTTCCGCGACGAGGGACGACGCGGTCGCCGCCGTGAGGCCCGTCGTCCGCGCGATGCCGGCGCGGGTCTGGGAACCAGAGGCCTGGAAGACCAGCTGCAGCGCCCGTCGCAGATTCGCTCGCCGAACCGCCGCCTGGGTGTCCAGCGCGTCGTCGTGGGTGAACATCTGCGAGTTCCTTCTCGGGGCCGAGGTGGCGTCGATTGACAGCGCGCGTACCGCTCCGTACGCTCGGTCCGTTAGTTTATTCATTGAACTTAGTCAGCCCGAGCGTCGATCGGGAGGAGCATCGTGCGCTACCCCCAGATCCTAGAGCGCCCCGCCGATCGGGCACGAGCCGCGCAGACACCGGGCAACGGTCACGCCCGCGGCATCCGGGAGCGCAATCGCGCCCTCGTCCTCCGCACGCTCATGGAGCAGGCGGCCCTGAGTCGCGCGGATCTGTCCCGCCTCACCGGCCTCGCCCGCCCCACCGTCTCCGAGGTCGTGCGCGACCTGCTCGCCGACGGCGTGATCCGGGAGAGCGGCCCGAGCCAGGAGTCCCGGCCGGGAAAGCCCGCCGTGATGCTCGAGTTCGACCAGCGCGCGGTCCAGGTCATTGCGCTCGACCTCTCCGCGCCCGACGACATCGTCGGCGCGCTGGCCTCACCCGACGGCCGCATCACGCACCGCCTCCACCGGCCGCGCACCCCGGACGTCGCCGGGACAATCGCCGGTCTCGTCGCCGAGCTGCGGGCCCTCGCCGACGGTCCCGCGCTCGGCATCGGCATCGGCGTGCCCACCGGCTCCTCCGCGCTGCTCGGTCTCGGACCGCGACTCGCGGAGATCCTCGACGCCCCCGTGCGGCTCTTCGACGACGCCGATCTCGTGGCCGACGCCGAGCAGCGGTTCGGTTCCGTCGGCACCAATTTCCTCCTCGTCCGCATCGGCACCCGCATCGGCACCGCGATCCGCGTCGTCGGCGACGACGGCGCCCCCGTGGAACGCTCCATCGGCGCCCGTGAGCTCGCGCACGTCGGTGCGGGTGGCGACCCCGGTGAGCTCTGCCTGTGCGGGCGCGACGGCTGCGTCCATGCGTGGGCCGCGGCTCCCGCGATCGCCCGGCGCCTGGAGACCCCGGGCGCGGACCGAGGGGCGGTGCGCGCCGCCGCCGGCGCCCGGCTCGGCACGTCGCTCTCGGTCATCGCCGCCGCCGTCGACCTGCCCACGATCGTCCTGAGCGGTCCCGACGAGATCGTCTCCCCGGAGTTCGTGGACGCGACCGCCGCCGCGGTCCGTGCCGCCTCGCACCCCTCCCTCGGACCGACCGTGGTGCCGAGCGCGCTCACCGACGCCGTCCTCCTGGGCGCGGCGACCCGCGTGGTGGCCGCCGAGTTCAGCCCGCGCTGACGGACGCGCCCGTCATCCGTCCCCTCCCGGCCGGGGAGGGATGGGAGACTCGATCCCGCGAGGCGGCCGTCCGTCGTCTCGATCCGTCCTGGGAGGAATCCGCATGAAGGCACTCGTGATCGGCGCAACCGGCAGCATCGGCGGAGTCGTCGCCGCCACCCTCGACGTCCGCGGACACGAGGTCGTGCGCGCCTCCCGCTCCGGCGAGCAGAGCGTGGACGTGACCGATCCGGCCTCCATCCGCAGCCTCTTCGAGCGGGTCGGCCCCGTCGACGCCGTCGTGGTCGCGGTGGGCTCGGTGCCCTTCAAGCCGCTCGCCGACCTCGACCGCGACGACTATCTGGCCGCCTTCACCGGGAAGACCCTCGCGCAGCTCGACGTCGTACGGGTCGCCCTCGACCACGTGACCGACGGCGGCTCCGTCACCCTCACCAGCGGCGTGCTCGCGCGGGAGCCGATCGCGACGGGAGCGGCGGCGGCGATGGCCAACGGCGCCCTGGAGTCGTTCGTGATCACGGCGGCGGCCGAGGCCCCGCGGGGGATCCGCATCAACGCGGTCTCCCCCGACGTGCTGGCGAACTCCCCCGGGTACTTCTCGACCTTCCCCGGCCACCGGCCCGTCACCGACGATGAGGTCGGCCAGGCGTACGTGCGCGCGGTCGAGGGGATCGTCACGGGGCGGGTGCTCACCGTCTGATGGCGCTCTCCCTCACTCCCGTCCCCGCCCTGGCGACCGAGCGGCTGGACCTCGTGCCGCTCGGACCCGAGCATCTCGACGGCACCTGGGCGGCCCTGCAGGAGCCCGAGGTGCTGCGGTTGACCGGCACCCACGCGCGCTTCACCCGGGAGGGCGTCGAGACCTGGCTCCGGTCGCTCGCCGACCGGGACGACCGGGCGGATTGGGCGATCCTCCGTCGCGAAGACGGCGCGCACATCGGCGAGGTGGTCCTCAGCGATCTGGACGAGGAGAACCTCTCCGCAGGGTTCCGCATCGCCCTCGCGGGGCCGCAGTGGTTCGGCGCGGGATACGGGACGGAGGCGACGCGCGCGGTCATCCGTCACGCCTTCGACACCGTGGGACTGCACCGGGTGGAGCTCGAGGTGTACGCGTTCAACCCGCGGGCGCAGCGCGCCTACGAGAAGGCGGGCTTCGTCGTCGAGGGCCGGCGTCGGGAGGCGCTGCGCTGGGACGGCGAGTGGGTCGACGCCATCGTCATGGGCATCCTCGCAGACGAGTGACTGCACGCCGGACGGGCGGGAGCGCAAGGGGGAGGCGGAGCACAGGTCCGTGACGGAGGATGAGGGCATGACCGACGCGCCGCTGTCTTCCCGTCCCTGGCTCCGCTCCTATGCCGAGGGCGTGCCGGCCGATATCGACGAGCCGACGCAGACCCTGCCGCAGATGCTGGCCGGCGGCATCCGGCGGTATGCGCGCCGCCCCGCCCTCGAGTTCTTCGGCGCCGTCACGACCTACCGGGAGCTCGGCGAGCAGATCGACCGCGCCGCGGAAGGACTCCGCCATCTCGGGGTCACGAAGGGCGACCGGGTGGCACTGGTGCTGCCGAACTGCCCGCAGCACGTCGTGGCGTTCTACGCGGTCCTGCGTCTCGGGGCGATCGTCGTCGAGCACAACCCGCTCTACACCGCGCGGGAGCTGCGCCACCAGTTCGAGGACCACGGGGCCCGCGTCGCGATCGTGTGGGACAAGGTCGCCGACACCGTCGCGGGGTTCCCCGACGACCTCCGGGTCGGCCACATCGTGAGCGTCGACCTCACGGCGGCGATGCCCCTGTCGAAGCGCCTCCTGCTGCGACTCCCGGTCCCGAAGGCCCGGGCATCGCGGGCGAAGCTGACCGGCACGCCACGCGCGCGGCACCTGACGCCGTGGAAGAAGCTCGTGTCGCACCGCCGGCTCCCCCGCCGCACCCCTGGGCCGTCGCTGGGCGACACCGCCGTCCTGCAGTACACGAGCGGGACGACCGGGATCCCCAAGGGGGCGATCCTCACCCATGCGAACCTGCGGGCCAACGCGATGCAGGGGCGGGCCTGGGTGCCCGGGCTCCGCGACGGCGAAGAGACCTTCTACGCCGTGCTCCCGCTCTTCCACGCCTACGGACTCACCCTGTGCCTCACGTTCGCCCTGAGCATCGGGGCGAAGGTGGTGCTGTTCCCGACGTTCGACCTCGGACTCGTGACCGATGCCGCCCGCACGAGCCCGCCGACCTTCCTCCCCGCCGTCCCGCCGATCTACGATCAGCTGGCCCGCGCGGCCGGACGCGGCACGGTGGACCTCTCCACGGTGCGGTTCGCGATCTCCGGAGCCATGAGCCTTCCCGTCGAGACGGTGCGGCGCTGGGAGGAGGCGACCGGGGGACTGCTCGTGGAGGGGTACGGGATGACCGAGGCCTCCCCCGTCGCGCTCGGCAACCCGATGGGCCCGACCCGGCGGCCCGGCACCGTCGGCGTCCCGTTCCCGAGCACCGAGATCCGCATCGTCGACCCCGACGACCCCGATGTCGACGTGCCCACGGGCGAGCCCGGCGAGCTGCTGCTGCGCGGTCCGCAGGTGTTCCAGGGCTACTGGGGTCGTCCCGGAGAGACAGCCGAGGCCTTGTTGCCGGACGGCTGGCTCCGCACTGGAGACATCGCCGAGGTCTCCGCCGACGGGTTCGTCACCATCGTCGACCGCCGGAAGGAGCTCATCATCACCGGCGGCTTCAACGTCTCACCCAGCGAAGTCGAGAACGCGCTCGAAGCGCACCCGGATGTCGTGGCGGCCGCCGTCGTCGGGCTTCCCCGGTCGAGCGGCGGCGAAGAGGTCGCAGCCGCCGTGGTCCTCCGGAAGGGTGCCGCCGACGACATGGAGGGCCTCCGCGACTTCTGCCGCACGCGGCTGACCGCCTACAAGGTGCCGCGCCGGATCACCGCCGTCGACGACCTCCCCCGGTCGCTCATCGGCAAGGTGCTGCGGCGAGAGGTGCGGGATCGACTGCTCGCCGCACGCGGGGCCTGACGCGCGGGCTCAGCGCCCCTCCGCGGCCTCGGTGTGGTGGCGGATGACCTCGGCCACGACGAAGTTGAACCACTTCTCCGCGAACTCCGGGTCGAGGTGGGCGTCCTCCGCGAGCGCGCGGAGCCGGGCGACCTGCTGCTCCTCGCGGTTCGGGTCGGACGCCGGCATCTCATGCTCGGCCTTGAGGTGGCCCACCTGCTGCGTGGCGCGGAACCGCTCCGCGAGCAGGAAGATCAGGGCCGCGTCGATGTTGTCGATGCTCGCACGCAGCCGGAGCAGTTCGGCCTTCGGATCCTCAGCGGCAGTCATGCCCCTACTCTAGAGCCGCAGATCACCCGGCTTCCGACGAGGGGCACCGCTATCGTGTGCTCATGAGCAACGACCAGTCGCCGGCCTCCGCTCCGCACGACGGCCAGCGCGGCCCCGCCCCGGACTCCGTCCCCGCCCCCGTCGACGCCGCGCTCGTCGGTGCCGCGGTGGAGGCGCCCGACGCCGTCGCGAAGCCGTCCGTCCCCGTGGTGATCGAGCCGACCACGCCGAGCCGCTCGTTCTGGACGCGGATCGATCGGCCGTTCGTCTTCGGGTTCCTCGTGACCCTCGGCGGTCTCGGGGCGATCGTGATCGGCAGCGCGCTCTACAGCCTCTCCACCGTCCTCATCTACATCGCCCTCGCCCTGTTCGCCGCGCTCGGCCTCGACCCGGCCGTCCGCTTCCTCGAACGCCGCGGCATCTCCCGCGCGCTCTCCGTCGTGGTGACGATCCTCGCTCTCATCGTCGTCGTCGCCCTCGTCCTGTGGATGATCGTGCCCATCGTCGTGGATCAGATCGCCGGGTTCGTGAAGTCGGTCCCCGGCATGATCGAGGACTTCACGAAGTCCGACCTCTACGCCACCCTCAACAACCAGTTCGGCGACCAGTTCCAGGACCTCGTCTCGGAGGTGCAGAAGTTCCTCTCCGACTTCGGAAACCTCGCGACGATCGGCGGCGGCGCGCTCCAGGTGGGCGCGTCCATCGCGAGTGGGATCTCGGGCGCGATCGTGGTGCTCGTGCTGACGCTGTACTTCCTCGCGACCCTGCCGGCCATGCGCCAGGGTCTGCTGCGTCTGGTCCCGGCCCGCGACCGCGACCGCGCCGGCGACATCTCCCAGCAGATCACCGACTCGGTGGGCGGCTACGTGATGGGGATGGTCGTCCTGGCCTTCTGCAACGCGACCCTCGCCCTCATCCTCTACACCGTGCTGGGCCTGCCGTTCCCGCCACTCATGGCCGCGATCGCCTTCTGCGTCACGCTCATCCCGCTCGTCGGCTCGGTGCTGTTCTGGATGATCGGCACCATCCTCGCGCTGTTCACGAACCCGATCGCCGCGCTGGTCTTCGCCGCGATCTACCTCGTCTACATGCAGATCGAGGCATACGTGCTCACCCCCCGGGTCATGAACAAGGCGGTGGCCGTGCCGGGCTCGCTCGTCGTCATCGGCGCCCTCGCCGGCGGCACGCTCCTCGGCCTGCTCGGCGCCCTCGTGGCCGTTCCCGTCACCGCCTCGATCCTCATCATCGTCAAGCAGGTGGTCGTGCCGAAGCAGGACTCCCGCACCTGACCCCGGGCCTCACCCCCGGGCACAACTTCGGAGACCCGGGGCGACACACCGTCAGCCGGGGGTCCTCCACGGCGTGTCTGGCGAGATCTCCGAAGCTGTGCACACCGGCAGGCGGGGACGACGAAGCGCCCGACCCCTGAGGGCCGGGCGCTTCGCGGGGAGACGACTCAGATGAGGTCGTTGTCCGTGAGCCACTGCTTCGCGATGTCCTCTGCCGACTTCTGGTCGACCGTGCTCTGCACGTTGAGGGCGACGAGCTCTTCGGCGGTCAGCTTGGCGCTGATGCCGTTGATCACGTCGGCGATCTCGTCGGCCACGTCGCTGGACGCGATGGGGACGACGTTGGAGGCGAGGATGATGTTCTCCGGGTCTTCCAGCGCCACGATGTCCTCGGTCTGGAATGCCGGGTCGGCGGAGTAGATGTCCGCCACCTGGATCTCGCCGGCGAGCAGCGACTCCAGCGTCGTGGGACCGGTGGCCGAGAACGCCAGGTCGACGCCGTAGACCTCCTTGGCCGCAGCAGGGCCGTACGGACGCTGCTCGAACTCGGGCGCCGCGCCGATCGTGACCGGGGTGGTGACGTTTGCGAGGTCGGCGATCGAGGTGAGGTCGTTCTCCTCGGCGAAACTCTTGAGCACCGTGTAGGTGTCCTGGTCGGATGCCTCCGCGTAGTCGAGCGCGGTGAGGCCGTCCGGGAGCGCGTCCTTCAGGGCGGCGTAGACGTCGTCCGGGCTGGTGGCCGTCGCATCCTTGTCCAGGTACTCGAGCAGGTTGCCCGTGTACTCCGGGAACAGGTCGATCGCCCCGGACTCGACGTCCGGCATGTAGGCGTCGCGCTGGCCGATGCTGAACTTCTCCTCGACGTCGAACCCGGCGGCGGTGAGTGCCTGGGAGTAGATCTCGGCGATGATCTCGTTGGAGTAGTACGCCTGGGAGCCGATGACGATGGTCTCGCTGCCGCCCGAGCCGGACTCCTCGGTCGGGGTGTCGAGGGGATTGCTACTGGAGCATCCGGCCAGCGCGAGCGCGGCGGTGAGAGCGACGCCGCCGGCAAGGGCGAAACGAGATGTGCGTGCGGTGAACATGGGACTTCCTCTTCTCTGGGGGACGATGCTGTGGGTCAGGCGGTCGCGACCGCGCGAGCGGTCGACCGAGTTCGGCGTCTTTGCGGACGCGTGCGCACGCCGCGGGGCACTGCGGCGTGCTGAGCGAGAGCGAGCAGGAGGTCGACGAGGAGCGCCAGCACCGCGACGAGGATCGCGCCGCCGAGCACCTGATCGAAGCGGCGGAGGGGGAGACCTTGGATGATCGGCCATCCCAAGCCGCCCAGGTTCACGTAGGCCGCGATGGTGACGGTGGCGATGACCTGCAGCAGCGCCGAGCGGAGCCCGCCGATGAGCAGCGAGAGACCGAGCGGCACCTCGACCTTCCAGAACACCTGCCACTCTGTCATTCCCATGGCTCGGGCGGCATCGAGGACTCGGCGGTCGATCGCCTCCAGCCCGGTGTAGGCGCCTGCGAGGAGCGAGGGGATCGCCAGGAGGACGAACGTGATGACGGCGGCGACCGGTGTGCGGAGCACCCCGAGCAGCAGCACCAGGAGGATGAGGAGACCGAACGACGGGATGGCGCGTGCGGCACCGGAAATCGCTACGGCGACCTCGCGTCCGCGGCCTGTGTGCCCGATCAGCCACCCGAGCGGGACGGCGATGACCGCCGCGATCGCGACCGAGATCACCGTGTAGAAGATGTGCTGACCGAACAGCACCGGCAGCGCGTACGGGCCTGTCCAGCGGTCGGGTGAGAAAAGCCAGATGAAGGCATCGGTGAAAAGATTCATGCGGCCGAGCCCATCGCCGCCGTCCGGCTCACGGCGGCCTTGGTCGCCGTCTTCGTCGCCGTGCGCGTCCACGGCATCAGCGCGCGCCCGGCCAGCACGAGAAGAAGATCGACGATCAGAGCGATCACGACGACGGCGACGACGCCCGCGAACACCTCCTCGATGATGCGGCGCTGGAGGCCGTCGGTGAAGAGATAGCCGAGGTTTCGCACGCCGATCAGCACACCGACCGTCGCCAGCGAGATCGTGCTGACCGCGGTGACACGGAGCCCGGCGAGGATGACCGGTCCGGCGAGCGGGAACTCCACTGCCCAGAACCGTCGGAAGGCGGCGAAGCCCGTCGCGGTCGCGGCCTGTCGCACGTCGTCGTCGACCGAGTCCAGGCCGTCGGCGACGGCCCGGACGAGGATCGCGATCGCATAGATCGTGAGGGCGACGATGAGGTTCGGTTCGTTGATCGCGGAGTAGCCGAGCACCGCGGGAAGGAGGATCAGCAGCGCGAGCGACGGGATCGTGTAGAGCAGACCGGTCAGCGCGATGATCGGTCCCCGCACCAGCCGATAGCGCCATGCCACCCAGCCGAGAGGAAGAGAGAGGACGAACCCGAGCACGATCGGGATGACGCTCTGGCGCAGGTGAGCTGCGGTCAGATCGAGGATCAGCCCGAGGTTGTCGCCGACCCAGTTCACGGGGCCGCCTTCAGCGCGTCGGCTCCGTCGACCACGCCCTCCGGCGCATCGACGATCGCTCCCTGCGTGCGGCCCTCCGAGTCGACGACCACGGTCCCGCGCGGGGTCTGCTTGAGGTGCAGCGCCCGGCGGCCGCGGTCGGCTCCGATGAACGAGGAGACGAAGTCGTCGGCCGGGTTCTCGATGATCTCGCTCGGACTGCCCACCTGCACGATCCGGGCGCCCTTGTCGAGGATGACGACCTGGTCGCCGAGGAGGAAGGCCTCGTCGATGTCGTGAGTGACGAACACGACCGTCTTGTCGAGCTCGTGCTGCAGTCGCAGGGTCTCCTGCTGGAGGTCGGCGCGGACGATGGGGTCGACCGCGCCGAACGGCTCGTCCATGAGGAGGATGTTCGGATCGGCGGCGAGCCCGCGGGCCACCCCGACGCGCTGCTGCTGGCCGCCGGACAACTGGCTCGGGTACCGCTCGGCCAGCGCCTGGTCGAGGCCGACCGTCGTGAGCAGCTCACGGGCCCGCTCATGCGCCTCCTTGCGCTTCACCCCGTTCAGCCGCAGCACGGTGGCCACGTTGTCGATCACGGTGAAGTGCGGCATGAGCCCGGAGTTCTGCATGACGTAGCCGATGCGCCGGCGCAGCGCGACCGGGTCGCCAGACAGCACGCTCTCCCCGTCGATCTCGACCTCCCCCGACGTCGGCTCCACCATGCGGTTGATCATCCGCAGCAGGGTGGTCTTGCCGCAGCCGGACGAGCCGACGAACACGGTGGTCTTGCGGGAGGGCAGCACGAGGCTGAAGTCGTCGACGGCGAGCGTCCCGTCGGGGAAGCGTTTCGTGACGTTACGGAACTCGATCATGAGGGTGTCTCTCCGACGGTCGTGCGGACGTGCGGTCGTTCGTCGTGGCGGACTAGGCCGAGACCTCGACGCCCGGGGCGAAGGCGACGTAGCCGGAGAAGTCCTTGCCGACCCGGTCGAACGCCGACGGGTACGGGTGCGGGTACGACCACGCGAGATCCTTGTGCAGCTCTCCGTCGACCTGGACGGAGTAGTACTGGCACTCGCCCTTCCACGGACACGTGTACGGGGTGGGACTCTCGACGAGCGCGTCCGGCGCGACGGCTGCCGGCGGGAAGTACCAATTCCCCTCGATGCGGATGAGGTCGTCCTGGTCGGCCTCGGCGATGACGTTTCCTGCGAGTACAGCCTTCATGGTCCTGCCTCCTCGGATGTGGGTACGAGCGTATAAGACGGGTGCGACATCCGGCACCGGGTTGCGCGCGGGGTCGTCAATCTGGGACACAATGCGCGTTCTGTTCGTCACGCGTCTGGAATCGGATTGCCCGGATCAGGCGGAGTCGCGGCCGTAGCCCTCCAGGAGCCGCAGCCAGATCTCGCTGATCGTGGGGTAGGAGGGGACGGCGTGCCAGAGTCGGGCGATCGGGACCTCGCCGACGATCGCGATGGTCGCGGCCTGCACGAGCTCGGCGACCTCGGGACCGACGAACGTCGCACCGATCACGACGTCCCGGTCGGTGTCGACGACCAGGCGCGCCTGCCCGGCGAAGCCGTCCTCATAGAGGCTCGCGCCCGCCACCCACCCGAGGTCGTAGTCGACGACCTGGACCGCGGTGCCGGCCTCGCGGGCAGCGGCCTCGGTGAGTCCGACGGACCCGACCTCCGGGATCGAGAAGGTGACCTGGGGCACCGCGGCGTGGTCGGCCGTGGCGACGTGACGGCCCCAGGGCGCGTCGTCCACCGCGTCGCCCTGCGCCCGCGCGACGATGACGTCGCCCGCGGCACGCGCCTGGTACTTGCCCTGGTGGGTCAGCAGCACGCGGCCGTTGACGTCGCCGACGGCGTAGAGCCAGTCGTGCCCGGGGACGCGGAGGGTGTCGTCCGTCGCGATCCAGCGACCCGGCTCGAGTCCGACCGCGTCGAGCCCGATGTCGGCGCTGCGAGGAGAGCGTCCGGTCGCGACGAGCACCTCCGCCGCGGTCACCGTCTCCCCGTTGTCGAGGGTGATGGTCACCCGGTCCCCGTCGCGGTGCACCGCCGTCGTGCCGGTGTCGGTGCGGACGTCGACGCCGAGCTCACGTAGGCCGTCGGCCACGCGCTCTCCGGCGAAGGGCTCCATTCCGCCCAGCAGCCCGCTGCGGGCGAGCAGTGTCACCGACGAGCCGAGCGCCGCGTACGCGGTGGCCATCTCGACCGCGACCACGCCGCCGCCGATGACCGCGAGACTGTCGGGCAGCTCCTCGGCGCTGGTCGCCTCGCGGCTTGTCCAGGGCGACGCCTCCCGCAGGCCCTCGATCGGCGGGATGATCGCATCCGAACCGGTGCTGATGGCGACCGCGTGACGCGCGCGCAGCACCCGGGTGCCGCCGTCCTGGTCGGTCACCGTGACCTCGCGCTCCCCGGTCAGCCGGCCGTGACCCCGGGCGAGGTCGATGTGAGCGGATTCCAGCCACTTCACCTGTCCGTCGTCGGACCAGTTGCTCGTGAAGGAGTCTCGACGCTCGAACACCGCGCGCACGTCGAGCGAGCCGGTCACGGCCTGCGCAGCGCCGGAGACGTGCTGCGCGGCACGGAGCGCCTGGGCCGACCGGAGCAGCGCCTTCGAAGGCATGCACGCCCAGTACGAACACTCCCCGCCGACGAGCTCGCTCTCCACGATGATCGCGGTGAGACCGCCCTGCACGGCACGGTCCGCCACGTTCTCCCCGACCGGACCACCGCCCAGCACGATGAGGTCGTATTCGTCGGTCTTCTCGGCAGCAGTCATGCTCGCCCCTCTCGTGGCCGCGGCGGTCCGTGGCCCAGTCTCGCTCATGAGGAACGTCGAGTCACGGGTGAGTTGTTCCCGTCCGCCGATATGCCCGTCCTTCCCGACGTCGGGTTTCGGTTTCGGATCCGGGTCCGGATCCGTCGTTCCGGATGCACGACCTGGGGACGGCCGCACGAGAGGGACGAGACGATCCGCCGGCAGACGTGCCGCGGTCGTGCATCTGGAACATGGACGACCGGAGTCGACGGGACGGGCAGGGGCGGTCCGAGGGTCAGGCGACGACGGACGGGACGGGACGACGGTCGGCGAAGGCCCGGGGGTAGGCGCGACGGAGGGCCACGACGATGAGGGTGGCCACGGTCACCTTGATGAGGTCGCCCGGGAGGAAGGCCAGGGTCGAGAGCGCCGTGAGGTCGAGCGGCACGCCGGTGACGAGAGCCTGGACGGGGATGCCGAAGGCGTAGACGACGAGCACACCGCCGACGAAGGCCGCGAGCGCGGCACGCCACCAGGTCGGGCGACCGGTGCGCATCAGGAGTCCGATGACGACGACGCCCACGATCCAGCCGAGCAGGTACCCGGCCGTGGGGCCGACGAAGACCCCGAGACCTCCGCGTCCGCCCGCGAGGACGGGAAGGCCGACCGCCGCGAGCACGAGGACAAGGGCGACCGACCACGGCGCGGCCCGCGGGCCGAGGACGAGACCGGCCAGCATGACGGCGAGCGTCTGTCCGGTGATGGGCACCCCGCCGGGCAGCGGGACGACGACCGTGCCGAGCACGATGATGAGCGCGGCGAAGACAGCGATGCGGCCGAGGGTCGCGGAGGTGTCGCGGGGGGTGGATGCCATCGGGTGTTCCTTCCTGAACGGTGTTCACCTGAACACCGTTCACCAGGGTAGGGGCGCCCGTGCATCCCGCGCAAATCACTCCGCAGCGGGCTCCATGCTCCTCGTCCGCGGGGCGAGGACGGCCGCCGCCGCACCGATCACCGCGGCGAGCGCGAAGACTCCCGCGAACGCATCCACCCCGGCTACGGCCCCGAGCGTGACGAAGAGCGAGCCCGTGACGGCGAGGGCGAGCGCGCTCCCGAAGGAGTCGGCCACGGTCATGGCCCCGCTGTTGAAGCCCTGTTCCGCCGGGGAGGACATCGCGAGGACGAGCGCACTGGATCGCGGGCTCATCAACCCCATGCCCGCACCCGCGACGACCCAGGCGAGGGCGGCGAGCAGCGGGGTGGCCTGCGTGACCGTGATCACCAGGATCAGGGCGATCCCGATGACCACGAGGACCGTCCCCACCCGCACCGCGGTCACGCTCGACAGGCGCTCGCCCATCCGCCCCTGGACGGTCGCCGCCGCCGACCAGGCGAGCGCACCCCCGGTCAGCGCGAGCCCGGCGAGGGTCGGCGACAGCAGGTACCGATCGGTGAGCAGGTACGGCAGGTAGATCTGCGCCCCGAAGAACGCCGCCGCCCCCAGACCGCGCACCAGGATCACCGACGGCAGGCCCCGGCGGGCGACGAGCGCGCCCCGGGGAACGAGTGGGCGTACCGCCGAGATCGCGACCACCACCGCGGCCGCCGACAGGAACGGACCGGCGACCGGGACCTCTCCGACGAGGTCGAGGGCGAGCACGGCGGAGGCGGCGAGCACCGACCACCCCAGCCGCCCGAGAGCCCACGGCGTGGCGGCGTCTCCGCTGCGCGCGAGGCCGCGCAGGGCCGGGACGACCATCAGCAGCGCGAGCACGACGAGCACCACGACCCCGAGGAACACCCAGTGCCAGCTCCACACCTCCGTGACCGCACCCGCGATCGTCGGACCGATCAGCGAGGGGACGACCCACGCGGCGGCGAACCCCGCGAAGATCGCCGGATGCAGGGACGTCGGGTACACCCGGGCGACCACGACGTAGAGAGCCACCATGAGTCCGCCGTTGCCGAGCCCCTGCGCGAAACGGCCCGCGACGAGGACCTCCATGGTCGGCGCGAGCCCCGCGACGAGCAGCCCCACGGTGAACAGGGCGACGGAGGCGTACAGCGGCACCACGGGACCCCGCCGATCGGACCAGTTGCCGGCGACCACCATGCCGATCACGCTCGTCGCGAGCGGTCCGGCGAAGGCGAGCGCGTACAACCGCTCGCCGTCGAGGTCGGCGCTGACCGCCGGCATCACCGTGGTGACCGCCAGCGATTCGAAGGCGCCGAGGAACACGAGGGCGCACGCGCCGATCGTGATCCAGACGTACTCGCCGCCGAGGATGCGGGACGGGGCGGGCGTGGACGGCGCGGTGCGCCCGGTCTCGGTCGTCATGAGGACGACGCTAGAACCTCAAGAATGGTTGAGGTCAAGTCCCGGATGGACGCGGGTCCGGCAGGGAGTCAGCGCAGCGGGAGGATGCTTGTCGGCGCGGGAGCCTGCGCCTCGTGCCGGACTCCGAGCGGCGCTCCCGTCCGCTCATCGAGGTCGAGCAGCGTGACGGTGTCGGAGCGCTGACCGGCGACGAGGAGCTTGCCCTGGTAGACGAGGTGGTGTCGCGGCCAGTCGACTCCGGAGTCGGCGAGCGCGACCGGTTCCAGAGCCTCGCCGCTGCCGCGCACCCGCAGCGCCGCGATGGTGTTGCTGCCACGGAGGGCGGTGTAGAGGAACTGACCGTCCTTGGAGCGGGTGAGCTCGGCGGGGAAGTCCGCGCCGACCTGCGCGATGGGGCTGGCCGGAGCCGAGGAGACGACGCCCCAGGTGCCGTCGGCGGCGGCGGCGAGCGTGAAAACCTCGCAGGAGTACTCGGTCACGACATGCAGGTGCCCACTCGGATGCACGACCATGTGGCGCGGACCGGTGCCGCGCGGAAGCACGACCTCCTGGTCGAGGACGAGCCCGGGGCCCTGCAGGCGCCAGAACCGGACGAGATCGAAGCCGAGGTCGGTCGTCGCCACACGGCCGTCCGGCAGGAAGGCGGCGGCGTGCGCGTGAGATGCGCGGCCCGCGTCGCCGTACGGGTCGACCGCGGCGATGCCGTCCCCGGCGGGCGTGGCCGGGGCCGCCTCCGGATCACCGTCGCCGAACAGGGCGGCACGCAGGGCCGCGGCCGCATCCTCCTTCGCCGGCACGAGACGACCATCGGCGGTGAGTGCGAACCGGACGACCCGTCCGTCGCCGTAGCAACTGGCGACGAGCGTCCGGCCGTTCGGCGACACCGCGAGATGACAGACGCCGTCCCCCGTCGCCACCGGATCGCCGAGCGGCGTCAGCGCCAGCTCCCCGGTGCGCGCGAACGCCTGCACGGCGGCATCGCCCTCCAACGCCGCGTACACGACATCGAGGGACGGATGCGCCGCGAGCCACGACGGCGACGGCGTCTGCGTCACGGGTCCGCGGTAGGCGAGCGTCGCGGCCTCACGGCCCTCGTCGCCTGCCAGCACGCCGATCCCCTCGGCGGAGCCCTCCATCGCCGGGCCGTAGCCCCCGAGCCAGAACCGCGTCATGCCGGTCAGTCGAGCAGGTCGTGGCGCACGATCACCTGATCGCGCTCCGGACCGACGCCGATCACCGAGATGCGGGTGTTGCTCATCTCCTCCAGCGCGAGCACGTAGTCCTGCGCCGTCTGCGGAAGGTCCTCGAAGGTGCGCGCGGTCGAGATGTCCTCGCTCCAGCCCGGGAAGTACTCCAGGATCGGCTTCGCGTGGTGGAAGTCGGTCTGGTTCACCGGCACCTCGTCGAACCGCTCCCCGTCCACGTCGTAGGCGACGCACACCGGGATCTGCTCCAGGCCCGTGAGGATGTCGAGCTTGGTGAGCACGAGGTCGGTGATGCCGTTGATGCGCGTGGCGTACCGGGTGATGGGAGCGTCGTACCAGCCCACGCGGCGGGGACGCCCGGTCGTGGTGCCGAACTCGAAGCCCTGCTTGCGCAGCCAGTCGCCCTGCTCGTCGAACAGCTCGGTCGGGAACGGACCGGAGCCGACGCGGGTCGTGTAGGCCTTGACGATGCCGACGATGCGGTCGAGGGCGCCGGGGCCGACCCCGGAGCCGGTCGAGGCGCCGCCGGCCGTGGCCGAGGACGAGGTGACGAACGGGTAGGTACCGTGGTCGATGTCGAGCATCGTGGCCTGACCGCCCTCGAACACGACGACCTCGCCACGGCTCAGGGCCTGGTCGATGAGGTAGCCGGTGTCGGCGACCATCGGACGCAGACGCTCGGCGTAGGAGAGCAGGTCGTCGACGATCTCGTCGCAGGTGACGGCGCGGCGGTTGAAGACCTTCACCAGGAGGTGGTTCTTCTGGTCGAGGGCGCCCTCGACCTTCTGGCGCAGGATGTTCTCGTCGAAGAGGTCCTGCACGCGGATGCCGACCCGGTTGATCTTGTCCGCGTAGGCCGGACCGATGCCGCGGCCCGTGGTGCCGATGTTGCGCTTGCCGAGGAAGCGCTCGGTGACCTTGTCGAGCGTGCGGTGGTACTGGGTGATGATGTGCGCGTTCGCGCTGACCTTGAGCCGCGAGACGTCGATGCCGCGGGCGGACAGGGCCTCCAGCTCGGAGAAGAGCACCTCGAGGTCGATGACCACGCCGTTGCCGATGACCGGGTTCACGCCGGGCGACAGGATGCCGGAGGGCAGCAGGTGCAGGGCGTACTTCTCGTCGCCCACGACGACGGTGTGCCCGGCGTTGTTGCCGCCGTTGAACTTCACCACCCAGTCGGTGCGCTCACCGAGCAGATCGGTGGCCTTGCCCTTTCCTTCGTCGCCCCACTGCACGCCGACGATAACGATTCCTGGCATGGGTAACCCCTTGGCTTTCGCCGGGTTTGCACCGGCCGATGAGCTGGCCCTCTTCGGGCGCTCCCATCCTATCGGCAGGCCTCGGACAGCCCCCGGGAAGCTCGATACGGGACGGAATATGCTCCTGATCCGGCTGTCGGAAGCACGGTTTTAATCCCGCATCGTGCCGGGAGGGCGCGGTTCCCATCCCGCTACAGTGTCGACGGAGGTGGCGATGACGCGGTGGTGGCCCTACATCCGACTCGCGGCGGCGGCGCTCGCGGTGGCGGCGATCGTGGCGCAGCTCGTGCGCACGCTGGAGATCGCCCTCGCCGCGGACACCGCGTGGGGCGCGCACCTGCCCACCGTGTTCGCAAACTTCTTCAGCTTCTTCACGATCCTCTCCAACGTGCTGGCCGCGGTGGTGCTGGCCGTCGGCGGGATCTGGGCGCTGACGCACCGCGACGCGAGAGTCGAGCCGACGTGGCTGGCGACACTCCTCGTGTGCGCGAGCACCTACATGATCGTCACGGGCGTCGTCTACAACACGCTGCTCCGCGGGATCGCGCTGCCGCAGGGAGCCACGGTCGCCTGGTCGAACGAGGTGCTGCACGTCGTCATCCCGCTCGTCCTGCTCGCCGACGTGCTGTTCGCGCCGCGTCGTCGCGCACTCAGCTGGGGCACTGGGGGGATCGCCGCGATCTTCCCCATCGTGTGGGTGATCTACACGCTGCTCCGCGCGAACCTCGTGACCGCACCCGCGACCGGCAACCCCTGGTGGTACCCCTACCCCTTCCTCGATCCCGCGCTGAACGGCGGCTACGGCGGCGTCGCGCTCTGGGTCCTCCTCATCGCCGCGATCATCCTCGCCGCTGCCGCGCTCGTCGTGGGGATCGGGCGGCGTCGGGCCCGGCTGTGACCCACCCCTTCCCGTGCGCCCCACCCCCTTGCGAACGTGCGAAAAGGGGTGGGACGGCCGGAAGGGGGTGGGTCGGCGATCAGACGAGGAGCGCGTCGGCCTCGAGGTAGCGCTCGAGGGAGTCGTCGAGCTCGTCCAGCCACGGGGTGTGGTGTGCGGCGGCGAGCGTCCCGGTCATGACCGAGGGGTACACGCGGTCGCGGTAGCCCATGATGTCGGCCTTCTTGTCGTGTTTCCAGGCGAGGAAGATCTCCACGACGCGATCGAGGTCGAACGCCGGATAGTCGGTGCACTCCAGCAGGTCGCGGATGTAGTCGGCCTGGAAGCGGATCTCCGTCGCCGCCGAGTCGATCTCCGCGAACCGCTTCCGCCACGCGGCGATGGACGCGGCGCGCTCGCCCTCGTCGGGCAGGGCGATCCGGCCGAGGATGACGTCGCGCACGAACCACGCCTGCGCGTCGAACATGTTGAACGTGAACCACTGGTCCTGCGCGCCGAGGTAGGCCAGGCGTGGATTGCCCTGCCAGAGCACGCCCCGGTACAGCCCGTCGGGGTAGACGTTGTTCGGCGAGGACAGGGCGAGCTCCGCGGGCAGGAACGGGTACTTGTGCAGGTAGCCGGTGCAGAGGATGACCGCGTCGACCTCCTTCGAGGTGCCGTCGGCGAAGTGCACGGTGCGGCCCTCGAAGCGCTCGACGCACGGACGCTCCTCGAAGCCCTCTGGCCAGTCGTAGCCCATCGGCGCGGTCCGGTAGCTCGCGGTGACCGAGCGGGCGCCCATCTTGAAGGCCTGGCTGCCGATGTCCTCCGCCGAGTAGCTCGACCCGATCACGAGCACGTCCCGCCCGGCGAGGGCCTCCGCGCCCCGGAAGTCGTGCGCGTGGGCGACGGATCCGGGGAAGGTCTCGATGCCGTCGAAGTGCGGCACGTTCGGGAAGGAGAAGTGCCCGCTGGCCACGACCACGCGGTCGAACTCCTCCGTGGTCGTGCGCCCGGTCGGCAGGTGCTCGCTGGTGAGACGGAACACCTCACGGTCCTCGTCGAACTCCACCCAGCGCACCGCGGTCTCGAAGCGGATGAGGTCGCGCACCTGCGTCTTCGCGAGACGCCCGGCGATGTAGTCCCACAGCACCGGACGCGGCGGGTACGACGAGATCGGCCGTCCGAAGTGCTCGTCGAAGGTGTAGTCGGCGAACTCCAGGGCCTCCTTCGGGCCGTTCGACCACAGGTTGCGGTACATGCTGGAGTGCACGGGCTCGCCGTACTCGTCCAGCCCGGTGCGCCAGGTGTAGTTCCACTGGCCGCCCCAGTCGGCCTGCTTCTCGAAGCAGACCAGTTCGGGGATCTCCGCCCCCGCACGGGCCGCGGACTCGAAGGCCCGCAGCTGCGCCATCCCCGAGGGGCCGGCGCCGATGATCGCTACTCGTTCACTGTTCGTCACGTATCGTCCTCAAACTCTTCCGTCATGTATCGGGCGCAGCCGTATCCGGGAGAGGAGGACAGTTCTTCCCCGGTGGGAGCGGAACGCTCGACCCGCCCGGACAGTGGCTGCTCTTCGACGTTAGCAGTGCCCCGCGGCGACGCTGGCGGGAATGCGACGACGGCTGTCGCTTCCGCGCATCGCTGATGTCGGCGGCCGGTGACAGGATCGGACGGTGCGACAGGACATCAGGGCATCGGAGCGGCTCGACCCGCAGGGCTCGCCGGCGCGATCGCGCGGCGCCCTGGTCCTGCTCGCGGCAGCGGTGACGGTGGTGCTCTGGGCCTCGGCCTTCATCGGGATCCGGGGCGCGGGGCCGCACTACGACCCCGGGGCATTGGCGCTGCTGCGCATGGCCGTGGGCACCCTCGTGCTGACGATCATCGCGCTGCGGCACGGCATCCGGCTCCCGGAGCGCCGCCACTGGCTGCTGATCGCCGCGTGGGGTGTCGGATGGTTCTGCGTCTACAACCTGGCCCTCAACAGCGCCGAACGGACCCTCGACGCCGGGACCGCCGCGATGGTCGTCAACCTGGCGCCGCTCATGGTCGTCGTCTTCAGCGGTCTCTTCCTCCGGGAGGGATTCCCCCGCCCCCTCGTGATCGGCGCCCCCATCGCCTTCCTCGGGGTGGTCCTCATCGGCATGAACTCCACCAGCAGCACCGGCCCCGACCTCACGGGCCTCCTGCTGGCCCTTCTCGCCGCGGTCATGTACGCGGGGTGCACCCTGCTGCAGAAACACCTGCTCACCTCGGGGGTCGACGCCACCACGCTGACCTGGCTCGGGGCGGCCGCCGGCACGATCGCCCTGCTTCCCTGGCTCGGCGCGTTGATCGCCGACGTGCAGACGGCGCCCCTCGACGCGACGCTGTGGGTGGTCTACCTCGGCATCTTCCCCACCGCCATCGCCTTCACCACCTGGGCGTACGTGCTGCAGCGCAGCACCGCGGGGAAGACCTCCGCGACGACATACGTGGTCCCGGCCCTCGCGATCGTCCTGTCGTGGCTGATCCTCGGGGAGGTGTCCACCCCGCTCATGTTCGTGGGTGGCGCGCTGTGCCTGCTCGGGGTGCTCATCACGCGCATGCGCGGGCGGCGCTCGCGCTGAGCGCGCCGCCCGCGCGGGTCGAGGTCGGTCCGCGCGGATGCGATTACGCTGGTCGGCGGAGGGGCGCGCCGTGCGGGCCCGCGTGTGACCGAGGGAGACGAAGACCGATGACCGACGCCGACGCGCAGACCCCGCCGACGATCTCCGCGCCCCCGCCGCCCCCCGCGTCCGGCGCGCCGATCGCCGCCGCGGCCCCCGCCGCCGCTCCGACCGACGCCGAGATGGCGCGCGCCGGTGCCGTGCTGCAGACGATCTCCGACGCCTACTCCGCCAAGATGGTGGGCCAGGAACGTCTGCGCACCAGCCTGCTCGTGGCGCTCATCGCCGGCGGCCACATCCTCCTGGAGAGCGTGCCCGGCCTCGCCAAGACCACCGCCGCCAGCACGCTCGCCGACACCGTGAAGGCGAAGTTCAAGCGCATCCAGTGCACGCCCGACCTCCTGCCGAGCGACATCACGGGCAACCAGATCTACGACGCCGCGACGGGCAGCTTCCGGACGGTGCTCGGCCCCGTGCACGCGAACTTCGTGCTGCTCGACGAGATCAACCGCTCCAGCGCCAAGACCCAGAGCGCCATGCTCGAGGCGATGCAGGAGCACCAGACCACCATCGGCGGCGAGATCCACCCGCTGCCGAAGCCGTTCCTCGTGATCGCGACGCAGAACCCCATCGAGCAGGAGGGCACCTACGAGCTGCCCGAGGCGCAGATGGACCGGTTCCTCCTCAAGGAGATCGTGGAGTACCCGAGCCCGGCGGAGGAGTTCGAGATCCTCAGCCGCATCGACTCGGGCGTGCTCGACCCCGACCGGCACGTGCACAGCGCCGTCACGCTGGACGACGTGCACCTGCTGCAGGACGTCGCGAGCCGCATCTACGTCGACCCCGCGATCCGCAACTACATCGTGTCGATCGCGTATGTGACCCGGAATCCCGCGCCGTACATCGGGGACGAGCGCGCCCGCTTCATCAAGTACGGCGCGAGCCCTCGGGCCAGCATCGCCTTCCTCCAGGCCTCCCGCGCCCTCGCCCTCCTCAGCGGCCGGACCCACGTCCTCCCCGAGGACATCCGCGCCCTGCGCCACCTCGTGCTGCGACACCGCGTGCTGCTGACGTTCGAGGCCGACGCCGAGGGCATCCGCAGCGAGGAGATCATCGACCAGATCTTCGCCGCCGTGCCCACCCCCTGACCCGTCGACACGTCCAGGGATCCCGCGCCCGATGCCCAGCCTCATCACGCAGGTGAAGAGCAAGCTCTTCATCCACTCGAACCGCAAGTCGCTGCACGCGCTCGACGGCGCCTACGCGTCGTTGCTGCACGGGCGGAGCCTCGACTTCGAGGACCTGCGCAAGTACGAGTACGGCGACCAGGTGCGCGACATCGACTGGCGCGCGACGGCCCGCCTCGGCATGCCGTTGGTCAAGCGGTCACGGGCCACGCGTATGCACACGGTGATGTTCGTCGTCGACACGGGACGCTCGATGACCGCTCTCGCCGCGGACGAGCGCTCGAAGAAGGACCTGGCGATCCTGGCGACCGGAGCACTCGGGGTGCTGACACTCCGGCACGGCGACGACTTCACGGTCGTCTACGGCGACGCCTCCCGCGTCCGACGGCTGGCGCCGGGGCGCAGCGAAGGGGCCCTCGAACACGCGCTGCGGACGATCGACCGCGCGGTCGACGACGCGGCGGCCCCCAGCGATCGGGACGCCCTGCTGTCCTTCGTCACGCGGACGATCGCCCGGCGCATGATCGTCGTCGTGCTCACCGACGAGGCCCCCGTCACCACCGAGACAGAGCGCCTGCTGCGCCGCCTGCGCGTGCAGCACGACGTGCTCTGGCTCACCCTGCGCGACGCCGAACCGGTGCTCGACCACCGTTCCGCCCGGCTGCGCGCCGACGTCGACAGTCTCTGGGAGGTCCCCGATTTCATCCAGGGCGACCGCACGATCGTGAACGAGCTCCGTGCGCAGCGGGCGGCCGACGCCGCCCGGCTCGCCGATCTGCTCACGCGGATGGAGATCAGTCACGCCGCGCTCGACGGTCAGGACGACGCTGTTCCGCAGCTGCTGCACCTGTTGAACCGGAGGTCCGATGCCCGGTTCTGACGAGCTCTACCCGCCCACGCAGTACGGGTGGGGATGGATGCTGCTCGCCCTCGGCATCCTGGCCCTGCTGATCGTCGGTGCGTGGCTGCTGTTCCGGCTCACGCGCCCCCGCACCGCCGCCTCCGGAGCGTCCTCGGATGCCAGTCAGCCGTCCACGCTCGACGTGCTGTCCGCTCTGCGCTCGGAGTACCTCGACCGCATCGACCGCGTCGAGCACGACTACCGGGACCGCCGTCTCTCCGCGCGGCAGGCGAACCTGGAGCTGAGCCGCGTCGTGCGCACGTTCGTCAATGAGTACAGCGGCCTGGAAGCGCCGGTGCTCGCCCTCGACGACCTCGTCTCCCGCGGCGTGCACCCGGCGCTCATCGACGCGATGGGCCGCCACTACTATCCGAGCATCTTCCGGCAGGGACCCGCCATCGATCCGGTCGCCGGCGCCGAAGCCGCCAGGACGGTGGTGCGCGCGTGGCACTAGCGAACGTCTGGATGCTGGTCCTGGCTGCGGCGGTCGTCATCGTCGCGGTGGCGATCGGCCTCGCGGTCGGCCTGCGCCGTCATCGGGACCGGCGCGCGGCGGATACCGCTCGCGTGGCCAGGGCGGAGCGGCTGCGAGCGCTGCCGTCCTTCCGCCAGGCGCTGTCCCGTCGCGCCGTCGCTCTGACCGGCGTGCTCGCCCTCGGGGCGGTTGCCGCGCTGGCGGCCGGCGTCGTGGCCGCGCGTCCGATGTCCGCCCAGACGATCCAACCCGTCGACACGAGCCGCGACATCATGCTCTGCCTGGACGTGTCGGGTTCGATGTCGGAGGTCGACGTCGAGGTGCTCTCGGTGTTCGACGAGCTGCTCGACGGCTTCGAGGGCGAGCGCATCGGCCTGACGATCTTCAACAGCTCCCCCGTGCAGATCTTCCCCCTCACCGACGACTACGACTTCATCCGCGAACACCTGGCGAGCATGATGTCGAGCTTCGACTACGTGGACGAGATCCCGGAGCACTGGCTGGGCACCCTGAACGGCGACGGCGCCTCCCTCATCGGCGACGGACTCGCGGCCTGCACCATGGGCTTCGATCACCCGGACGACGACCGGTCGCGATCGGTGATCTTCGCGACGGACAACGAGATCAACGGCGCCTCGATCGTGTCGCTCGACGAGGCCGCGGAGTATGCGGCCTCGAAGGACGTGCGGGTGTTCGCGATCAACCCGGTCGAGGGCAAGGACGCCGACGTCAGCGCCGAGCTGGCCGCCGCCGCCGAGGCCACGGGAGGCGCCGCGTACGGGCTCCGCGACACGACGACGGTCGGGGACATCATCGACGAGGTCCAGAAACAGGAGGCCACGGCGCTGCGCGGCGAGGCGCAGGTGGTCTGGACGGACACCCCGAACCTGTGGATCGCCGTCCTGTCGGTCCTCGCGCTCGGCTTCGTCGTGCTGGTCTGGAGGGTGCGCCTGTGATCTTCCAGCCCGTGCTCCCCGTGTTCCTCATCCTGCTGCTGTGCGCCGGCGTCGCCGGCGTGGCCGTCTGGATGCTCGTCCGCGCTCCGCGTGCCGGGGGCGAGGTCGTGACCGACCGACGTGCTCTCGCCGTACATCGGTCCCTCTGGGCGCTGCGCCTCGTGATGGTGCTCGCCTGCGCCGTGATGCTGCTGCGGCCGGGGCTGCCCGGAGGCTCCACGCAGACCCTGGCGACCGACACCGACATCGTGCTCGTCGTCGACACCACCGCGAGCATCGTGGCCGAGGACTGGGACGACGGCTCTCCCCGCCTCGACGGTGTGCGCGCCGACGTGCGCGCGCTCGTAGAGGAGTACCCCGGCGCCCGCTTCGCCCTCCTCACCTCGGATGCGGCAGCCCAGCTGCGGATCCCGCTGACCACCGACACCACCGCCCTGCTCGGCTCACTCGACGTGCTGCGCCCCGAGGTCACGAGCCAGTCGCGCGGCAGCTCGATCGGCGTGGCCGCTCCGCTGCTGAGCGAGACCCTCGCCGCGGCGGCGGAGTCGTCGCCGGACCGTTCGCGCATGGTCTTCTACTTCGGCGACGGCGAGCAGACCACGGGGTCCACCCCGGAGTCCTTCGCCGACAGCGCACGCTACACCGACGCGGGTGCCGTCTTCGGGTACGGCACGACGGAGGGTGGTCCCATGCGCGTCACGACGGGCGGGCTCGACCAGAACGGCTCCGAGTACATCCAGTACCAGGGAGCGGACGCCCTCTCCGTCATCGACGAGGGGAACCTCGAGACGATCGCCGGGCAGCTCGGCGTCGGGTACGAGCACCGGGAGGCGGACGCCGCCCCGACCCTCCCCGCCGCACCGTCGAGCACCACCGCCTATGCCGACGCCGGCGAGGTGGGGAACGTGGTCGAGCTGTACTGGGTCGCCGCGCTGGTCGTCCTCGCCGCTCTCGGCGTGGAGCTCAGCCGCGCCACGATCCTGGTCGCGCGACTCCGAGGCCTGCGCGCTCCCCGCGCGGCGCGGCCCGCTCCCCTCGACACCCCCTGACAGCGCCCGAGACCCCGGGCATCCGTGCGGGCACGGCGTGTACTCCGCGCCCGGCGATGGTATTGTGTTACCTGCCGAGGGCTTCTGTGCCTTCGGCGGGGGTTCGTCGGTACGAACCGCCGCGGTCCGAGCATCTCTGGGGGAGCTCTCGCGGTCGATCGTCCGACGATGTCGTGCCGACGTGGGGTCGGCCATGGAATGACTGGGGAACACACATGGGGAAGAGTGCTGTCTGGAAGCGCGCGCGCACGGGCGTGGCCGGAGCCATCGCGGGGGTGATGGTAGCCGCCGGGCTGGTCGCCCTCGGTGGGGGTGCCGCCGCGGCGGCGGCCGCCGACGATCCGGGGGGGCTACCTCCGCTGTTGCAGCGGGACGAGAACGTCGTCACGTCCGATCCGATCCCGACCGTGCAGATCGACAACGGGTACGTGTGGGCGCAGACGACGATCGGGTCCATCGTGTACGCGGTCGGCAAGTTCGACAACGCCCGCGAGCCCAAGGCCGCTCCGGGGACCGCGCTGACGGCTCGCTCGAACGTGCTCGCCTACAACATCGACACGGGAGCGCTGCTGCCGTTCGCCCCGCAGGTCAACGGCGTGATCAAGGCCGTCGCCGCCTCGCCCGACGGGTCTCGCATCTACATCGGCGGCTCGTTCAACAAGGTCAACGGCAAGGACCGCTGGAACATCGCCGCGATCGACGCGAAGACCGGCGAGCTCGTCCCGGGCTTCGTCCCCTCCATCGGCGGATCCGGCGTCTACGCGCTGGCGACGTCGGGGACGACCGTCTATGCCGGCGGCCTCTTCACCCAGGCCAACGGCACGCCGCGGAAGAACCTGGCCGCGTTCGACACCACCAACGGCGCGCTCCGGCCCTGGGCCCCGAAGACCGACCTCCAGGTCGACGCCATGGTCATGGATCCGGCAGGCGAGGACACGATCATCGGCGGGCGCTTCTCGCAGGTCAACGGCAACACCGAGATGCGCGGCAGCGCCTCCGTCGACAAGACCACCGGAGCGCTGAACACCGAGTGGGAGTTTGCTAAGACGGTCAAGAATGGCGCGGGATCGGGCATCTACGCCGGCAAGGCCGGAACCTTCGGTCTCGCCACCGACGCGACCGGTGTGTACGGCACCGGCTGGGGGTACGCCGACGCGGCGACGGGCAATCTGGAAGGCACCTTCGCCGCCGAGGCCGGCACCGGAAAGGTGCGCTGGATCGCGGACTGCCTCGGCGACCATTACGGCGTCTACTCCACGGGTAAGGTCGTCTACACGACCAGCCACACGCATTCATGCGAAACTCTGGGACTCCACCCGGAGCAGGGTCCGCGCGTCCACCGGTACTCCGAGGCCTACACCGCCGATGCCAGGGGGACGCTTGCTCCGCAGCCCACGGCACCGGGCCGCAAGGACTGGGGTGGCACTCCGGCACCGTCGCCGTACGCCTGGTCGCCCGACTGGGCGGTCGGCACGACCACCGGTCTGGGCCAGGCCGGACTGTCCATCACCGGCACCGGGAACATGGTCTCCATCGGCGGCGAGTTCCGCTCGGTCAACAACGGACAGTTCGAAGGACTCGTGCGATTCTCGACGACTCCTCCCGGCGGCCCGAAGGACGGACCCCGCCTCTCCGGCGACAAGTGGGTGCCGACAGCGACTTCGCTCACCCCCGGGCGTGTGAAGGTCTCGATCCCGTCCAACTGGGACCGGGACGACCTCACGCTCACCTATGAACTGCGCCGCGAAGGCTCCACCGCGCCGCTGTTCACCACGAAGGCGGACTCCACCTGGTGGAACCTGCCCGCCATCACCTTCGAAGACACGGCTCCGGCCGGTTCGCAGCAGAGGTACACGTTCACAGCCACGGACGGCAACGGCAACACCGTCACAAGCAAGACGGCGACCATCACGGTGGCTGGTTCGACACCTCCGTACTCCGACGCCGTGCTCGCTGACGGACCCCAGCTGTACTACCCGTTGGGAACCGTCGCGCAGGATGTGGCAGGTACGAACAACCCCATCTTCCGCTCAGGAGCGACGCCTCAGTCATCAGGCGTGCCGAAGGGCGTGGCCGGGGCGACATCCCTCGACGGGACAGAGACCGGACGAGTCGACACGACCACGAAAGCCGCGGCGCCGTCATCGTTCTCGGCCGAGATGTGGTTCCAGACCTCGACGACAGCGGGCGGCGTGTTGTTCGATTTCGAGAGTTCGGCCGCTGGCTTCTACTCGAGGAACTACGACCGAACCGTCTACATGTCAGACGATGGCCGCCTGAACTTCGGGGTCTACAACGACGGCACCAAAGTGCTCACGACCGCGACGGCATACAACGACAACCGCTGGCATCATGTCGTGGCGTCGGTGAGCCCCGAGGGAATGAAGCTCTTCATCGACGGGAAGCTCGACGGCCAGCTCCCTAACGTCACCAAAGCGCAGGACTTCACCGGGTTCTGGAAGATTGGCGGTGGCCGGCTGAAGGGTTGGCCGAATACGCCGACCAAGACTCTTGCCGCCCCTGCCAACCTTGCCGGCAATGCCCACCTCGTCGGCAAGGTCGATGAGTTCGCGGTCTACCCGTACGGACTGAGCGCCGCACAGGTCAAGACCCACTACGCCGTCGGCACGGGCTCCACGGCTCCGGTCGCCGCCTTCACGACAGCCGTCACCGGGCTCGACGTCGCGTTCGACGCGAGCACCTCCGTGCCGCCGGGGACCACCACGATCTCGGACTATCGCTGGGACTTCGGCGACGGTACGACTGGTACGGGCAAGACGCCGTCGCACACCTACGCAAAGCCCGGCACGTATGCGGTCACGCTCACGGTCACCGACAGCCAGAACCTCGTGGGATCGGTCACGAAGCAGATCGTCGTGCAGGGCGCGAACACCCTGCCCACGGCCTCGTTCACGCTCTCGGCCTCGGAGCTGACGGTGTCGGCCGACGCGTCGGCATCGACGGACGCCGACGGCACCATCCGCAGCTACCGCTGGGACTGGGGTGATGGCACGACCGGTGACGGAGCATCGGCGACGCACACGTACGCGACGGCCGGGACGCGGACCGTCACCCTCACGGTGACGGACGACATCGGCGGCTCTGCCACGACCACGCGGGAAGCCGTGGTGGCGGAACCCGCGCCGCTCGCGAGCGACGAGTTCGACCGCACGGCCGGTCCCGGCTGGGGTGAAGCCCTCACGGGCGGAGCGTGGAAGATCGCCGGCGGGTCCGCAGCCGCGGCCAGCGTCGCCGACGGCTCCGGACAGCTGAAGCTGGCCGCAGGGGGCACCCGTCACGCGACGCTGAACGCACCGTCGGTGCCGAACCCGGCGCTGGAGACGACCTTCCGCGTCGATCAGCCGTCGAGCACAGGAGGCTCCTACATCGGGGTCATCGCCCGAGACTCCTCCGCGGGTCGCTACCTCGTCCGCGCCTGGCTCCGGCCGGACGGCACGGTCTGGCTCGTGGCCCACCGCGACGGCACCGTCCTCGCGACCCGGGCACTGAACGGCGTCACGGTCACCCCGGGCACCGCCTACACGCTCAAGGCGGCCGTGACGGGGACGGACAAGGTCTCCCTCGTCGCGAAGCTCTGGGCGAGCGATGCCGCGGAGCCCGCTGACTGGCAGCTCCGAGCGACCGACACCACCCCGCTGCCGGCGGGTGGCGTGGGCCTGAGCGGCAGCCGCTCCGCGAGCGCGACCGCGCCGCTCGGCGTGGCCTTCGACACGTTCCGCGTCACGGCTGCGCAGTAACCGGACCGCACACGCGACGGACGCCGACCTCGATCAGCCGGGGTCGGCGTTCGTCGTATCGCCGTACCCGTCGCGCCCGATCGTCGCGGATAGGATGTTCAGACGCCGACGACAGGGGAGGAGGTGGGTCGTGACGCCTGCGCAGGACGACGCCGCCGCAGCCCTCCTCCGCTCGAACCGCCGTCGGCGCCTCATCCGCCGCTGGGTCGCGATCGGGACGATTCCGCTCACCCTCGCTGCGCTGCTCTTCGTGGGCAAACTGCTGAGCATGTACGCGTTCGCCCACCAGGCCATCACCGCGTACGTCATCGACGACTTCGCCGGCTCCGAGGCCTCGGCGCGCGGACAGGACGTCCTGAACTGGTTCGAACCGTACAAGGCGCCGTACAACGTCGGCACCGCACTGGCTGGCGCCGAGGAGCTCCCTGCCGCCCGCGCGGAGCTGGAGCGCTCACTCGACCTCGCGACCGGGCTCGAGGTCTGCCCGGTCCGGGTCAACCTCGCCCTCGTCATCGAGCGGATGGGCGATGCCGCCAGGGCCGAGGGAGACGGCGCCGCCGCGACGGCTCTCTACGGCGAGGCGCTGACGATCACCGTCGAGACTCCGGAGGAGTGCCACAGCGAGGAGGCGCAGCAGCAGTCTCCCGATCCCGAGCGCGACATGACGGACACCCTCGACAGCACCGAGGACCGCCTCAAGCAGAAGCAACAAGAACAGGAGCAGCAACAGCAGCCCCAGGAGCAGCAGGAGCAGCAGGAGGAGCCGCAGCCGTCCGAGGACAAGCTGCAGGACCTCCAGGACAAGCTCGAGCAGGGGACGCAGGAACGCGATCAGCAGCAGGGCGACGAACCCGGCGGCACCGGAGCGGACAAGCCGTGGTGAGCGATCGCGAGCGACAGCGCGCCCGCTATGTCGGCGGCACCGAGGGCGCCCCGCCGGTCCCGCCGCCCGGGGGGTACCGCGGGGCCCGGCGACAGCAGCCGGTCGGTCCCACGCCGCCCGTCCCCTCCCCGCTGGCGACCGAGGAGAAGAAGCCCGCGGCGAACGCCCTCGGCTGGATCGCCCTGGTGGCCGCCATCCTCTTCGTCCTGATCCTGTTCGGCACGCTCGTGGCCGGCGGCACCGACCTGCTGTACGGGGTGACGATGATCACACTGCAGCTCGTGGTGCTCGGCGCGATCGTCGCCGCGCTGTTCACCACCGGCGGGCGCCGCCTGGGCATCGTCGCCCTCGTCCTGACCGTCCTGTTCAACGTCGCGACGGTCGGGGGGCTCAGCGCGCTGCGCACCTCGGCATCCGGCAACTACGAGGGCGTGAAGACCGCGGAACAGCGACACGCGGAGGCCTACCCGGGGATCAAGGGCACGGCCCCGCAGGAGGCGCTCACCCAGCAGTCCCTGGAGGAGGTGCGCGCCGAGGCCGACGCTCTCTTCACCGACATCCGGGAGCGGCTCTCCGCCGACTTCGGGTTCACGTGGGTTCAGGTGGGCGACGAGGACCTCCGGCCGGAGCGCAACGGCTACGGCGGGGAGTCGATGCTGTCCGAGTACACGACCGCGGCCTGGGCGACCGAGCAGCCCGTGCAGGGCTATGCGCGCAAGCTCGAGGTGATGGCCGCGATCGACGAGGTCGTGGCAGCCCACGGCCTGTGGAATCTCTACTCGTTCAACGACCCCGCGAACTCCGGCATCGACCCGTCCATGATCGCCAAGCTCTACGGCAGCGACGACCCGCAGATGCAGACGACATGGGAGTACTACACGGAGAACTACCCCGACCCCTTGCGCTTCTACGCCAACATCTACGATCTGTCGAACGATGCCGACGGCGGCTTCCGCACCTCGCGGGAGGCGCAGAGTGCACGCACCGGCGAGCCGGTCGAGGGGCTCCAGCTCGTGGTCATCGCCGGCAAGGTGCTGAGCGAGGCCGACCGCGCGGAGTTCGAGGAACGACTGCAGGACTACCCCGGCTTCGAGTGACCACCCGCCCGGCGCGAGGATGACGGGACGAGCTCACCGTCGAGCTGGAGGCATGGTCGTCCTGACACCTCACCGGGTGATTCCGATCCGGTGCCCTCGATGATCTGCGGCGCCGTGGCTACACTGGCGGCACACGGGGAGGGAGTGTCCGCATGATCAACGAACTCGACGAGCAGCAGTCGTACGAGTTGCTGGCGACCACCACGGTGGGCCGCATCGGATTCGTCGACGAGGGCCTGGTGCAGATCCATCCGGTGAACTTCGTCGTCTCGGGGCACGAGCTGCTCCTGCGCACGTCACCGGACGGCCACCTGGCGGCCCTCTCCCGCGAGTCGGCCGAGGTCGCGTTCGAGGTCGACTACCACGATCCGATCGGCGGCCTGGGCTGGAGCGTGCTGATGCACGGTGTCCTGTCGCAGGTACCCGAGGAGCACGCGGCCGCGGCGTCGGCGCGGGTGCATCCGTGGGCCGGAGAAGACCGGGATCTCCCGCTGTCGTTCCGCATCGAGCGCATCACGGGGCGCAGCGTCCGTCGCGACGCCCGCAACAGCGGCCTCTGAGCCGGCCCAGCCGCCGATCCGTTCAGGACGCGAAGGCGAGACCGGCGGCGAGCGCGAATCCGAGGACGGTCGCCAGCCCCGTGGACTCCTTCGCCTTCGACTGCGCCTCCGGGACCATCGAGTCCACCAGCATGACGAGCAGGGCGCCCGCGGCGAAACCGCTCGCCCCGGAGCGGAAGACCTCGCCGGTCACGCTGGCCAGCGCGAAGCCGGCGACGGTGGCCGCCGCGCACAGTACGGCGACTCCGGCCCACAGCAGCAGCACCCTGCTCCGTCGCATGCCACCGTCGAGCAGGTCGGCGGCGGAGCCGATGGACTCCGGGAGGTTCGAGACGAGGATGGCGACGACGAGCGCGATGCTCACCGGCTCCCCCGAGGCGAGACCGATGCCGAGGACGAGCTGTTCCGGGATCCCGTCGAGGAGGGCCCCCACCGCGAGCTGACCTCCCCCGGCCTCGCCCTTCTTCCTGGCGGCCCTGGCGTCGAGGATGCGGGCGGCGATGTAGTAGCTGAGGGCTCCGAGGGCGACGCCGGTGACGAGCGGGATGGGACCGCCGCGGTCGAGCCCCTCCTCCCAGAGTTCGAACGCGATCGAGGCCATCAGCGCTCCGGCGCCGAACCCCAGGACGACGCCCAGCCACCGCGGCGGCCAGGTGCGCAGCATCGCGAGCACCGCGCCGACGAACAGCGGAGCCGCCGCGACGGCTCCCCACAGAATCGCTCCACCCATGTCCGACCTCCCGTGCGCCCACTCTCTCACTTCACGCAGCCGACAATCGTGCCGCCCATCCGAATGGTATTCTCTCGGCATGAAGGCAACCATGGACAAGGCAGGTCGAATCGTGATCCCTGCCACACTCCGCGAGCGTGTCGGATTGGTTCCCGGCCCGGTTGACCTCGTCCTCGACGGCAACGGCATCCGGATCGAGATCGAGGCCCCCGACAACCTCGTCGAGAAAGACGGCCGCCTCGTCGTCCGCTCTTCCGGCTCCACCCTCACACCCGATGACGTTCGCGAGCTCCGCCTTGCCGACCAGCGCTGACTTCGTCCTGGACACGAGTGCGGCGGTCGCTCTTCTCGTGGAAGACCACACGGCGCACGGCGCGGTGCAGACCTTCTGCGCCGGTGCGACCCTCGGCCTCGCCGGACACGCCTCGGCAGAGACGTACTCCGTCCTGACCCGCCTGCCACCGCCCGATCGACTGACCCCGTCGGCCGCCGCGCTCGCCATCCGCACCGCCTTTCCCCGTTCGGTGTCACTCTCGGAGCACACCGCGCTCACCGCCGTCGATGTTCTCGCCGATGCGGGGATCTCCGGCGGGGCGGTCTATGACGGCCTCGTCGGCCTCGCCGCACGGGATGCCGGTGTCCCGCTCGTCACGTGCGATCGCCGCGCGCTGGGCACCTATGCGGCGCTGGGCGTCATGACGCGGCTCGTCTGAGGCGAGACGGGACGACACGCCGCCGCCGATAGACTGGGAGCCATGTCCAAGGTCCTCCAGTCCCTGCCCGTCGGCGAGCGCGTCGGCATCGCCTTCTCCGGAGGACTCGACACCTCCGTCGCCGTCGCCTGGATGCGCGACAAGGGCGCTGTGCCCTTCACCTACACCGGCGACCTCGGGCAGTACGACGAGGACGACATCGCCTCGATCCCGGGACGCGCGCTGGAGTACGGCGCCGAGGCCTCGCGCCTCATCGACTGCAAGACGGCGCTGGTCGAGGAGGGCTTCGTCGCGCTCTCCTGCGGCGCCTTCCACATCCGCTCCGGCGGCAAGACCTACTTCAACACCACGCCGCTCGGCCGCGCGGTCACCGGCACGCTGCTCGTGCGCGCGATGCGCGAGGACGGCGTCGACATCTGGGGCGACGGCTCGACCTACAAGGGCAACGACATCGAGCGGTTCTACCGCTACGGTCTGCTCGCCAACCCCCGCCTGCGCATCTACAAGCCCTGGCTCGACGCGGACTTCGTCACCGAACTCGGCGGTCGCCAGGAGATGAGCGAGTGGCTCGTCGCGCACGGCTTCCCGTACCGTGACTCGGCCGAGAAGGCGTACTCGACGGACGCGAACATCTGGGGCGCGACCCACGAGGCGAAGACGCTCGAGCACCTCGACGTGTCGCTGGAGACCGTCGACCCGATCATGGGCGTGAAGTTCTGGGACCCGTCCGTCGACATCGAGACCGAGGACGTCTCGGTGACGTTCGAGGGCGGCCGTCCGGTCGCGATCAACGGCGTCGAATTCAGCGACCCGGTGGCCCTGGTTCAGGAGGCGAACGCGATCGGCGGGCGGCACGGCCTCGGCATGAGCGACCAGATCGAGAACCGCATCATCGAGGCGAAGTCGCGGGGGATCTACGAGGCTCCGGCCATGGCGCTGCTCTTCATCGCGTACGAGCGCCTCGTCAACGGCATCCTCAACGAGGACACCCTCGCCACGTACCACGAGCAGGGTCGCCGCCTCGGCCGCCTCATGTACGAGGGCCGCTGGCTCGAGCCGCAGTCGCTCATGCTCCGCGAGTCCATCCAGCGCTGGGTCGGCTCGACGATTTCGGGCACCGTGACGATCCGTCTGCGCCGCGGCGACGACTGGACGATCCTCGACACGGTCTCCCCGAACCTGTCATACGGGCCGGAGAAGCTGTCGATGGAGCGCGTCGGCGACGCCGCCTTCGGCCCGGTGGACCGGATCGGTCAGCTCACCATGCGCAACCTTGACATCGCCGACTCCCGCGCGCGCCTGGAGCAGTACGCGGGCCTCGGCCTCGTCGGCGGCGCGACGGGTGAGCTCGTCGGCCGGGTGACCGCCGGCGAGTCCGCCGAGATCACCGAGTCGGTGCACGGCTCGATCTCGGAGGCCGACGAGAACCTCGCGGACGCCGTCGACACCGCTTCCGAGCGCGCGGCCTTCGACTCCGGTACCGACTGAGCACGCGGGGCGGGCTCACGGTCACCGGGCGCCCCCCGCGTCCGGCGATCAGGACGCCGCGGCGAGCGGACGCGCCGGCGTCACCGCGCGGTCCACGATTCCCGGCAGCACGTCGTCGAACAGGTCCATGAGGGCGACGCGCATCGCCGTGGCGTCGCGTTCGGAGAGCACGACGGCGATCCGGGCGACCGACGTACGCACATCCGTCCAGTCGAAGACGCTCCCGGCACGACGGGCGACGCACTCGAGAAGCGTCCCCAGGCTCCCGACCAGCTCAGCCCGCTCCGTGTTGCCCTCGATCCGGGCGAAAGCGACGGCGAGAGCGCGCAGGCCGCCACCGAAGGCCGAGCCGTCGCGCCACCGCACCGCGAGCGCCACATCGTCGACGAGCTCGTCCAGATACGCGAGGTCGTCGGTGCGGAGCAGTGCCATCGTGCGGCGGACCGAGCCGATCCAGACGTCACCGAACAGGGCCACCACATCGCGCGCTCGGTCTCCATCGAGCGCGGTCACCCACCGCGTGCCGTCGCGGCGCACCGCGATGAGGCCGGCGGCAGCAAGGCCGTCCAGGGCCCGGAGGACCTCTGCCGGCCCGGCACCGAAGGCTGCCGCGAGCCCGCGCTCGTCCACCCGTGTCCCCGGAGCGAGCGCGCCCGAGACGATCGCATCGGTCAGCCTGCCCTGCAGACCACCGTGCCGATCCCCCGCCAGTGCCTCGCTCCCGGCAGGCACATCGTTCTTCTTCTCGATCATGGCGTCCCCCCGCCGTTCCATGACCGATCCCGCCGGAGTCCCGGTCCGGACCGGTCTCTCCTCTGAGAATGCGCCGAAGCGCGACGCGTAACATACCACGGTCCGCCCCGGAGGAGCCTCGACGGCCGGCCGCGGGAGCAGCAGACTGCGAGGTTCCTGAATTATCTTGCACAGTCTTGTGCACGTTATTACCATGGACGGATGACCACTCGCGCTCTTCGTCGCGACGCCGCGGAGAACCGCGCCGGCATCCTGTCCGCGGCCCGCAGCGCCCTCGCCACCGACCCGCACGCCTCCCTCGACGCGATAGCCCGGGCCGCGGGCCTGTCCCGCCGCACCCTCTACGGTCACTTCGAGGATCGGGACGCTCTGATCCGGGAACTCGTCTCCAGCGGCGCCCAGCGCTTCAACGCCATCGCGGCCTCCATCGACGAGCCGGACGCCCGCCTGGCCCTGGCCCGACTGGCCGCCCGGCTCTGGGAGGAGGCGGCGCACATCCAGGTCGCCGCTGCGCTCGCCCTCGACGAGGCGCATGTGGAGCACACCGCCGCGGCACTCGCGCCGCTGCGCCGGAGTGTCGCCGCCCTCGTGCGGAGGGGGCAGCAGGACGGCAGCTTCCGGACGGACCTCGCCGGCCCCACCCTCGCCCGGCTGATCGAGGAGATGGCGCGCACCGTGGTCTCCCGCACCGACGTGCAGAGCAGCGGCGCCGAGGACCTCGCGGTCCGGGCCGTGCTCAGCATCGCCGGACTCTCCTGGCGCGAGGCGGACGAACTGCTGAGCGCCCACCCGAACATCGCCGCCGACCACGAGGAGGTCCGCGCATGAGGATCACACTGCACGACGTCAGCAAGGGCCGCGCCGGCCAGGCGCTTCCGTCCATGAGTCTCGAGTTCCACTCCGGCGCCGTCCGCTACGCGCTCGCGGAGACCGAGCAGCGGCCGACCGTGCTCGGCCTCATCGCGAGCGGGCGGATGCGCCCGGACACGGGCCGCGTCACGATCGACGCGGCGGCGAACCCGAAGGAGCTGCGCCGCCGCGTCGCCCTCGTGGACGCCCCGGACGTCAGCGACCCGCACCCGGACATCACCCTCGCCGGGGTGGTCGGCGAGGAGCTGATGTTCGCCGGACGCGGCGCGACCCCGCTCCACGCCCGCCGCTGGCTCGCGCGGGTCGGATACCAGGAGCTCGCCTCCGTCCCCATCGGCTCGGTCGACCCTGCCGCCCGCGTGCGCATCCTGTGCGAGCTCGCCGTGCTCCGCGAAGGCGTCGAGGGCATCGTCCTCGTCGCCCCGGATCGTCACGGCGGCAGCCCGGACGGATGGTGGCGCATCGCCGCCGAGTTCGCGGACCGCGGGTACGCGATGCTCGTGATCGTCGGCGGTTCCGCCGCCGTCGCCCTCGAGCGTATGCACGAGTTCGATGCGATCAACGCGTCCGGACCGATCGAGCCCCTGGTGCTCGAGCGTCCGGAACCGACCGACGACCCTGAGGAGAGCGAACCCACGACCGACGACGAACCCACGACCGACGAGGAAGGAGAAGCGCGATGAAGGTTCCCGCCATGATCGCCGCCGAGCTCCGCCGCCTGACCGCGAGCCGGATGGGCATCCTCGCCCTGGTGGCGCTGATCTGCGTGCCGATCCTCTACGGGGGCCTCTACCTCTGGGCGAACCAGGATCCGTATGCGAAGTTCTCCGAGGTCCCCGTGGCCCTCGTGGTCGACGACGAGGGCGCTCCCGCCCCGACGACCGGCACGCAACCGGCGACCGATGAGACCGTCAACTACGGCGAGGACGTGGCGGAGAACCTCATCGAGGGGAACGCCTTCGACTGGCAGCGTATGACCGAGGACGAGGCCGCCGATGCGCTGCGCCACGGCGCGGTCGATTTCACCGTGACGATCCCCTCGGACTTCTCCGCCGCCCTCACCTCCGCCGCGGGCGACGATCCGCATCAGGCCAGGATCGAGCTGGAGACCAACGACGCGAACAACTACCTCGCCTCGTCGATGGGATCGCAGGCCGTCGAGAAGATCCGCAGCTCCGTCGCCGAGATGGTCGGCAGCGAGGCCGCGGAGCGACTGCTGACGGGCCTCAGCGACGTGCGCGACAATCTGATCTCCGCGACAGACGGCGCCACACAGCTCGTCGACGGCGCACGCAGCGCCGCCTCCGGGAGCACGACGCTCGCCGAGGGCACCGCGAAGCTCGCCGACGGCTCGGCGCAGCTCGCCTCCGGGGCCAAGACGCTCGCCGACGGTGCCCAGCAGGTGAGCGCGGGCAACCGCCAACTCGCCGACGTCGCCGATCGGGCCGGAGCCGCGGTGCAGGAAGCGACGAATGCGCTGCCGCAGGTGCGCGCGGACATCACCGACGTCCTCACCGAGCAGGGACTCGCGCCCGAGGAGATCGATGCGGTGCTCGCCCGCCTGGATCCTCTCGGTACCCGGATCGAAGAGGGCAATGCCCAGGTGCAGGACGCCGTCGGGAAGGTCGACCAGCTCGCCGCCGGGTCTGCGTCCCTGGCGTCGGGGGCGAGCGAGCTCGCCGGGGGCGCCGGCACCCTCGCGACGGGAGCGGCTGCGGCGAACTCAGGCGCCGCCCAACTGCGCGACGGCCTGCAGACGCTGTCCTCCGGGACCGCGGAGCTGCGCGACGGGCTCGCCGACGGCGTGCAGGCGATCCCCGCCTCCACGCCCGACCTGCGCTCCCTGCAAGCCGACACGATCGCGGACCCGGTGAAGGTGTCCAGCGACAAGGTCGCCTCCGCCGAAGACTACGGCGCGGGCCTCGCCCCGTTCTTCGCCGCCCTCTCCGCGTGGATCGGCATCTATGCGCTGTTCCTCATCGTGAAGCCGATCTCCCGTCGCGCCGTCACGGCGCTGCACTCCCCGATCCGGATCACGCTGGCGGGCTGGCTGACCCCGGCGATGCTCGGTGCCGTGCAGATGCTCGGGTTGATGGGCATCCTGGCGCTGACGCTCGGCTTCACGTTCGACTATCCGCTCGGCACGCTCGGGGTGATGATGTTCGCCTCGGCCACGTTCGCCGCGATCATCCTCGCCCTCAACGTCTGGCTCGGCTCCGTGGGGCAGTTCCTCGGCCTCGTGCTCATGGTGCTGCAGCTCGTCACAGCGGGCGGTACGTTCCCCTGGCAGACGCTGCCCGCGCCCCTGGCCGCGCTGCACCATGTGCTGCCCCTCGGCTACGTCGTCGACGCGATGCGACAGCTCATGTACGGCGGCGACTACGCCCGCGCAGGCTGGGACCTGGCGGTGCTCGGCGCGTGGCTCCTCGGGGCGCTGCTGCTGGCGATGATCGGGGTGACCCGGATGACGCACCGCCGGACGCTCCGCGATCTGCAGCCCAGCCTCATCGGCTGAGCCCTCCGCTCGCCGCGGACCGTCCCGCGGCGAGCGCGGGGCGGCTATGATGCGAGAGCGCGCACCCGTGAAACGCGCACTGGGGCTCGGTGGGACTGAGTCCCACCTGGCTACCCGAAAGAGTTCTCGACGATGATGACCGATTCGACGGCGTCCGCTGATTCCCCGCGTCCTTCTCTGGGCGCCCGCATCGGACGCATCGCGTTCGTCGTGATCGCCGCGCTGGTGGTGGTGGCCGTCGCAGGCGCGTTCTTCGTGACCTGGACCATCCAGCGCTCCTTCCCGCAGACCTCCGGCTCGACCGCGCTCGCAGGGCTGAAGGCGGACGTCACCGTGCAGCGCGACGCCAGCGGCGTGCCCACGATCACCGCCGACTCCTCCGACGACCTCTTCTTCGCCGAGGGTTTCGTGCACGCGCAGGACCGGTTCTTCGAGATGGACTTCCGCCGCCACGTCACCTCCGGCCGGGTCGCCGAGCTGTTCGGCGCCTCCCAGGCCGGTACCGACGCCTTCCTGCGCACGCTGGGCTGGCGCACCACCGCAGAGGCCGAGGTCGAGGCGATGGACGACGTCACCCGCGGCTACTACGAGGCCTACGCGGACGGCGTCAACGCCTACCTGTCCTCCCGCTCGGGAGCGGAGCTGTCTCTCGAGTACGCGGTGCTCGGGCTGCAGAACCCCGACTACGAGCCGGAGCCGTGGGAACCCGCGGATTCGGTGGCGTGGCTGAAGGCGATGGCCTGGGACCTCCGCACCAACGTCGAGGACGAGACCGAGCGCGCGCTCCTCGCGGGGCAGCTCGCCGAGGATCCGGAGGCCGACGTGGACGGACTTCTCGGCACGCTCTACCCGGACTACCCCTTCGACCGGAACCCGGTGATCGTGCCCACCATCTCCACCGTCCCGCCATTGGAGCCCGGCGCCGAGCCCGCGGCGTTCACCGTGCCCGAGGACGACGGGGAGGCGCAGCAGGCTCTCACCACGGTGGAGTGGAAGGAGACGTCGTCCGTCATCGAAGCGGCGAGCGCGCTCGTGGGCGACGTCGGCGAGGGCATCGGCTCCAACTCCTGGGTGGTCTCCGGCGACCTCACCGAATCCGGCATGCCGCTGCTCGCCAACGACCCGCACCTCGGCGCCTCCCTCCCCTCGGTCTGGTACCAGGTGCAGCTCACGTGCTCGACGGTGGACGACGACTGCCCGTTCAACGTGGGCGGGTTCTCGTTCTCCGGCCTCCCCGGCATCGTCATCGGCCACAACCAGCGCGTGGCGTGGGGCTTCACGAACCTCACCACCGATGTCACCGACCTGTACGTCGAGCGCATCGAGGGCGATTCCTACTGGCGGGACGGCGAGCTCGTGCCGCTGGAGGAGAGCACGGAGACCATCGAGGTCGCCGGCGGCGAAGACATCGAGCTCACCATCCGGTCCACCGTGCACGGACCGATCATCTCCGGCCTCACGGACGACTTCACGGCGATCGCGGACGACCCGACCCCCGGACTCACCGCCGAGGGCACCGTGCCGGATGCCCCGGGGTCCGACGATGCCGAGTACGCCGTGAGCCTGCGGTGGACGGCGCTCGACCCCGGCACCACCGCGACCGCGATCTTCGCGCTGTCGACCGCTCAAGACTTCGAGGACTTCCGCCGCGCAGCCTCCCTCTTCGACGTCCCGGCGCAGAACCTCATCTACGCCGACGTCGACGGCAACATCGGGTACCAGACCCCCGGCCGCCTGCCGATCCGCGGGGCCGGCGACGGCTGGATGCCGCAGCCCGGCTGGGACAGCAGCTACGACTGGACCGGCTACATCCCGTTCGAGGAGCTCCCCGTGTCGTACAACCCGAGCTCCGGGTACATCGTCACCGCCAACAACGCCATCGTCACCGACGACTACGAGCACTTCCTCTCCCGGGACTGGGACCAGGGCTACCGCGCCGCCCGCATCGCCCACCTCATCGAGCGCCGAGCCGCCGCCGGGCCGCTGACGGCCGACGACATGCGCGAGATCCAGATGGACGGCGAGATGTGGATCGGCAAGCAGCTCGCCGCCGCGATGGGGGACATCGAGGTCGAGGGCGAGGGGCCGCAGCAGGCCGTCGAGCTGCTCCGGGGCTGGGACGCGCAGAACAGCGCCTCCTCGGCCGGGGCCGCGTACGCGAACGTGCTGTGGTCGAACCTGGTGCAGAACATCTTCGTGGAGCGGGAGCAGCCCCTGCCCATCGACGGCCAGGGCCGCCTGTTCACCGTGGTCGGGGCGATGCTCGATGATCCCGAGGACCCGCTGTGGAGCAACCCCGGCCTCGACGTCGAGGGACGAGACGCCATGCTCGCGCTGTCGGCCGAGGAGGCGTACGACGAGCTGTCCGGGCTCCAGGGCACGGATGTCGCCCGGTGGAACTGGGGCGGCCTGCACGCCCTGACCCTCACCAGCGACACGTTCGGGTCGTCCGGCATCGCGCCGATCGAGGCCCTGTTCAACCGTGGCCCCTACCCCGTCGGGGGCGGTGCGTCCGTGGTCGATGCGACGGGATGGCAGCTGGGCGTCTCGTATGCGACCACGACCGTCCCGTCCATGCGCATGGTCGTCGACCTCGCGGACTTCGACGACTCGACCTGGATCCACCTCACCGGCGCTTCCGGTCACGCGTTCCACGAGCACTACGTCGATCAGACGAAGGACTGGTCCACGGGAGTGCAGCGGCCCTGGGCGTTCACTCCGAAGGCCGTGACGGCGGCCGCGGTCGACACCCTGACGCTCACCCCCGCCGGCTGAGAGGCGCGTGGAGGGTGCTCGGCTAGCGTGGACAGGTGCCCACCAGCTACCTCGCCCCGAAGGGGACGCCGGCCACCCTCCTCGAGTTCGAGCACGCCGGAGCGACCCTGATCGCCGAGACCTTCGGCGACGGACCGCCCACCTACCTCCTGCTGCACGGCATCGGCATGGGGCGCAGCGTCTACCTCGACCTCACCCAGCGGCTGCAGGGGCGGGTGATCGCGCTCGACCTCCCCGGCTTCGGCGAGGCCCCGGAGCCCACGCGCACGCTGACCATGCAGCGGCACGCCGACCTCGTGGCCGCGTATCTCCGTCATGTCGACGCGGATCCGGTCGTGGTGATCGGGCACTCGATGGGGAGTCAGATCGCCGCGGAGCTCGCCGCCCGGCATCCCGAGCTCGTCGCCGGCGTCGTGCTGGCGGGACCCACCGTCGACAAGGCGGCCAGGAACGTCGGCGCGCAGGCCCGATACCTGCTCCAGGATCTCGTGGGGGAACGGCCGCTCGTGATCTGGCGCGGCGCCCGCGAGTACCTCCGCGGTGGCCCGCACCTCATCCGCAAGATGCGCGCGACCATCGTCCACCAGCCGGAGAAGGCCTTCGTCCGCATCGCCTGCCCGGTCCTGGTGCTGCGCGGCGAGGACGACCCGCTGGCCCCGATGAGCTGGTGCCAGGTGATCCTGGATGCGATCCCCGGCGCGGAACTGGCCGTCATCCCCGACCACGGCCACGGCACCCTCATCAGCGACTCCGAGCCCGCCGCCCGCCTCATCGAGGCCTTCGCCGCCCGCACCTAGCCCTTCGCATCGCTCACCGCGCCCCTTGGGTCCGTAGGCCGTTCATAACTCAGGAGATCGCGGCGCGTTGGGACGGTTCGGCGGCTGAGGCAGGCTGCGGCTGCCCTTTCTCCTGAGTTGTGAACGGCGAGCGCCGACGAGCCGGGGGCCGAGCGCCTCCAGAACCTCCCGCAGCGCCTCTCGCGTGCCTGCGGGGTCGGAGAGGATGTCAGCTGCGAGCGGCCGGATCGTGACATAGCCGAGACGAGCAGCCGCCATGTCCCGCGCACGATCCCGCTGCTGCTTCGCCCATCCCTCGTGAAAGGCGCGGCTGTCGCACTCGACGATCAGCCATCCATCGACGACGAAGTCGACTCGACCCACGCCGGGGATGTGGACCTGTGTCTCGAATGAGGCACCGAGCGACCGGAGGAGGAGCCGCACGAACGTCTCCGGCCCCGACTCGGATGACGCGTCGGCCAGGGCGAGCACCGAGCCGAACCGCTGCGGCAGCCGAGCGAAGATCGCGCGCAGTTCGTCCATCGTGATGAGGCGCTGATGGAGGAGGCTGTCCAGGGTGGCCACCGACGCCCGAGGCGACTGGCATCGGACGGCATGGCGTACGGCCGTATCCAGGGACGTGACGTGCAGCGCACTCGCTGCGCCGTCCTCTGCCCAGTGCACCCTGTGAGCCTCCGCGTCTCGACGCCCCAACCGCGAGCTATGGGGATCGACCTGAACGTGCACACCGTGAGCCGCGAGCACGAACACCCCGAGCAGCTGAAGAAGGGAGACGCAGGTGACGCGACCTCCGATGCGCACGGCCTCCGCGACGACAGGATCCACATCCGGGCGGGCGTATCGGTCCCGGCGCAGTCGCAGAAGCCGCCCGCTCCGCACCAGGGCGGTCAGCTCGCGCCCCCTCAGCCCCGCGGAGCGAAGATCCGCTCGAGTCAAGACCGTGGAGTCGAAGACCTCTGTTGCGCACCGGGGTCCGAAGTGGGCGATCACATCCCGGAGGATGCCCGGCGCGACACGGCGGGACGGGGAGTGAGGCCGGATGTGGAGTGTCCGCTCCGGATCGCGAGGCGGTGGAGGAGAAGTGGGGGCCGCGCACGGCGTTCACAATTCAGGAGTATCCGTCCCCCATCCGACCTGAGCGCACGCGCGGCCCGATGACGCCGCAGATCTCCTGAGTTGTGAACCGACAGCGGGCGAAACCGGCTACGTCGGCGGCGAGGCGGTCAGCCGGCGGCGGGAGGGGTCTGCTTCGACTCGGCGAGCTCGTCGACGACGAGACCCCGCTGCTCGATCGTGCCGTTGCGGTAGGCCTGGCGCCCGACCATGTGCGCGGACAGGGGCGCGGTCGCGAACTGCATGAGCACCACGGGGGCGACGAGCACGAGGCCGAACAGCACGCCGCCGATCGACCGCTGCGACAGGGCGATCGCCACACAGATCAGCAGCAGCCCGAGCACCTGCGGCTTCGTCGCGGCGTGCAGTCGCGTGGGCACGTCCCGGAAGTGCAGCAGGCCCACGGAGGCGGAGAGGCAGAGGATCGCCCCGAGCAAGATGAGCACGAGCACCGCCACGTCAACGACGGCGTCAGGGATCATCAGACCGAACACGTTCATGGTGTCGTGTTGTCCCTTCTCGCGACGAACCTGGCCACCGCGATCGATCCGAACACACCGACCGCCGCGATGATGAGGAGCACGGGGATGTTGCGGGTGTGGCCGTTGATGGCCATCTCGGCGCCGAGCACGCACATGACCTCGGTCAGCAGCACGTCGGCGGCGACGGCACGGTCGAGGATCGACGGACCGCGGACGATACGGATCACGGCGAGGATCGCGGCCACACCGAACACGGCGAGGATGATGAGGAGCAAGGTGTTCATCGGGCACCGCCGATCGTCGCGGGGTCGATGCGGCCGGCACGCTCGTCGGCCTTCAGCGCCCGGTACTGGGTCGGATTGCCGAGCGCTCGGACGATGCGCTTCTCCCAGCCGAGCACACCCTGCCGCTGCGTCTCGACATCCTCCTTGCTGCGCACGCCGATCACGTGCAGGTAGAGGATCCCGCGGTCCCGATCCGCCTCGACGACGAGGGATCCCGGGATGAGCGACGACACCACGGCGACGTGCGTCAGGACGAGGTCGTCGGCGTAGCGGAGGGGCACCGCGATGATGGCCGTACCGGGCTGCCGGCGGAAGTCGAAGACCTGCACGGTCACCGAGAGCGCGCCCCGGAGGATCGCGAACAGGAACTGCACGACGAACAGCGCGCCGTACCAGAGGTTGATGCGCCCGGAGAGCTCTACCGTGGGCAGGCGGAACACCCGCGTCACGAAGATCGCCACCACGAGCCCCGTGAGGAAGGACAGCACCGTGAACTGGGCCCACAGCAGCATCCACAGCACGATCAGCCAGGCGAGGAACGGCAGCTGCATGCCGATGTCCCGCCAGACGCTCTTGGTCTCGGGGCTCATCCCTCCACCTCGTCTTCCAGCTGGACGAGGTTGACCGGCTGCAGCAGGCCCGCCCCGATACGGTCGCACAGAGCGTACAGCGGTCCCGCGAAGATCGTCAGGGCCACCGTCACGGTGACCATGCCCGCGGTGGCCACGGTCATGATCCTCGGGATGTGCCGGCGCTCCTGCTGCTCATCCGCGGCGGGGGCTCCGGTGAGGTAGGAGATGCGGCCCTCGGTCTCGGTCGAGTCCTCCTCCTCACGCCAGAACGCGAGGTTCCAGGCGCGCATGAGCGCGTACAGCGTGAGCAGCGAGGTGATGATGCCGCCGAAGATGAGCACGATCATGAGCGGAGTGCCCACGGAGGCCGCGGCCTCGAACAGGGCGAACTTGCCGATGAACCCGGAGAACGGTGGCAGACCACCGAGGTTGATCGCGGGGATGAAGTACAGCAGCGCGATGACGGGGGCGATCTTCAGCAGGCCCTTGACCCTGAGGATGGAGGTGCTGCCGGCCCGGCGTTCGATGAGTCCCACCGCGAGGAACAGCGTGGTCTGCACGACGATGTGGTGGACGATGTAGTACACCGTCGCGCCGATGGCGGCCGGGGTCGCGATCGCGAGGCCGAAGATCATGTAGCCGACGTGGCTGACGAGCGTGAACGACAGGATCCGTTTGAGCTCGGCCTGCGCGACGGCGCCGAGCACTCCGACGATCATCGTCGCCAGCGCGATGATGAGCAGCAGCGTGTCGATGCTGTTCGAGGCGAAGAGCTGGGTCTCCGTCCGGATCAGCGCGTACACGCCGACCTTGGTCAGCAGGCCGGCGAACACGGCCGTCACCGGCGCGGGGGCGGTCGGGTAAGAGTCGGGCAGCCAGAACGACACGGGGAAGATCGCCGCCTTGATCCCGAAGGCGACCACGAGCATGAGGTGCAGGACGAGCTGCGTGTCCTGCGGGAGCTCCGACATCCGCTCGGCGATCTGGGCCATGTTGACCGTGCCGAGGGCGCCGTAGATCATCGCGATCGACGCGAGGAACAGGATCGACGACACCAGCGAGACGACGATGTAGACGGCGCCGGTGCGGATGCGGGACTCGGTGCTGCCCAGGGTGATGAGCACGTACGAGGCCACGAGGAGGATCTCGAATCCGACGTACAGGTTGAACAGGTCACCGGCGATGAAGGCGTTGAAGATTCCGGCGGCGAGGATCAGGTAGGAGGGGTTGAAGATCGAGATCGGGGTCTCGTCCGCCCCGTCGGCCACACCCTGACCGATGGAGAAGAGGAGGACCGCGAGCAGCACGACGCTGGAGACGAGAACCAGGAGTGCGGCGAGACGGTCGACGTAGAGGACGATGCCGAACGGCACCGGCCACCCGCCCACGGACACCGCGAGTGGGGAGCCCGCGTCGACCACGACGAGCAGCACCGCCGCGATGACGGACACGACGGCGAGCGTGGCGACGGTGACGAACACCTGCAGGCGCGCATTGCGTCCGAAGACGAGGGTGATCGCGGCGCCGAGGAGCGGCAGGGCGACGAGGAGCGGGACGAGCGTGGTCATGGCCTGCCCTCCCCGTCTGTCGTGTCGTCGTCCCGGTCCGCAGCGCCGTCGGCGGCGCCGTCGGGTTCGGGCTCCGGCTCGGGCACGTACGGCGCGTCGTACGGGGCGTCATCGTGGATCGCCGGGTTGTCGCGCATGTGCAGGACGGTGATCGGCGCGGTCTGCACGCCCACGAAGTCGGTCGTGGCGTCGTCGTCGTCCGTCTCCGACTCGTCGTCCATGAGGTCTTCGTCTTCATCGGTGCGCTCGCGCAGCGCGATGTCGGCCTCGTCGTCCTCGACCGTGTCCGCCTGGCCGAGCTGCCACGACCGGTAGATGAGCGCGAGCAGGAAGGCCGAGACGGCGAAGGTGATGACGATCGCCGTGAGCGTCAGGGCCTGCGGCAACGGGTCGCTCAGGTCGCCCTCGGTGCCGAAGAACGGCGCGTTGCCCGGCACGCCCATGACGATCAGCAGCAGCAGGTTCGTGGCGTTGCCGAGCAGGAGGAAGCCGATGAGGACGCGGGTGAGGCTGCGCTCCAGCATCGCGTACACGCCGCAGGCGAAGAGCACGGCCATGATCGCGATGAGGGCGAGCGAGACGTCCATCAGCCGTTCCCCCCGGTCCGCGAGGAGAAGTCGACGGCGGTGCTCTCGCCGGGGCGGAGCGCGGCCTGCCGGTCGACCTCCGCACCGAGGCTGCGGAGCACGTCGAGGACGAGTCCGATCACGACGAGGTACACGCCGATGTCGAAGATGGTCGAGGTGACGAACTCCATGTGCCCGATACCGGGGATCTCCCACTCCCAGAAGGTGCTGGTGAGCGGTGCGAGGCCGAAGAACAGCGGCACCACCGCGGTGCCCACGGCGAGGATCAGGCCCGCGCCGAGGAGACGACCGGCATCGGTCGGCGCAGCGGCGCCCAGCTCCCAGCGCCCTCCGGCGATGTAGCGCATCACGAGGGCCATGCCCGCGACGAGTCCGCCCGCGAAGCCGCCGCCGGGGAGGTTGTGCCCGGCGAAGAGGAGGAAGATCGAGACGACGATGATCGTGTGGAACAGGATGCGGACGATCACCTCGAGCAGGATCGACCGGTTCTCCGGCTTCATCTTCTGGCCGCCGACGAGCCAGGCGCGCGGCGCCGATCGGTTCTCCGCGGTCTGGAAGCGCACGCCGTCCGTGGTCTCCACGAGCGGCCGGCTCCGGGCCGACTTGCGCACCGAGCGCGGCAGGGTCTTCGTGGCCGCGAGGAGGTCGGCGCGATGCGTGACGAACACGAGCGAGGCGACACCGGTCGCGGCCAGCACGAGCACCGAGAGCTCGCCCATCGTGTCCCAGCCGCGGAGGTCAACCAGCGCCACGTTGACGACGTTCTTGCCGTGGCCGATCTCATACGCGATCTCCGGGAAGATCGCGGAGATCGGATCGGCCACGCGGGACTGGGTCGCGACCACCGCGACGAACGCCATGGTCAGACCGACGCCGATGCCGAGCAGCGCGCGCGGGATCCGGCTGACGGATTCGTTGTGCTCGCCCATCCGCGCCGGCAGACGGCGGAGGACGAGGGCGAACGTCACCATCGTCACCGTCTCCACGAGGATCTGCGTGAGCGCGAGGTCCGGTGCCCCGCTGGTCGCGAAGAGCACGACCATGCCCAGGCCGGTGACGGAGGCAAGCACGACGCCGGTGTAGCGCTTGCGCGCACGCACCGCCACGACGCCCGCGACGGCCATGATCGGCGCGACGGCGAGCTGCGCCGGCGTGTGCCACAGCGAGAGCTGATAGCGGTCGATGTCGCTCGCCACGAGCGCGGTGACCTCGGCGGCGACGAAGACGACGAAGATCGTCCCGACGTAGACCGGCAGCGAACCGCGCTGGGTGAGCGTCGTGCTCAGCACCGACAGCCGGTCGATGCCGCGCATCACCACGTAGTAGGCGTCGGCCGCCGTGAACGGCAGCAGTCGCGGACGACGGTCCCACCCGGTCCGCCTCGTGAGGAGGAAGAGCCCGATGCCGAGCAGGATCGAGAGGATCGAGATGCCGAGGGCGGGCTCGAAGCCGTGCCAGAGCGCGAGGTGCCCCGGACCCTCGACGGCTGCCCCCTCGTGGTCGAGTCCCGGCGTGGCAGTCAGCGCGTAGGGCTGGAGGGCGACGTCGAGGGCCGGGGCGCCGATCCCTGCGGCGAGCGTCACGCCGGCGAGGATGATCGGCGCGGAGAGGAAACCGACGGGTGGGTCTGGCCAGACCGTGTCCGGCTGTCGCTGTCCGTCGGCATCGCGCTTGGTCCAGAACGCGCCCCAGAGGAAGCGGACACCATATGCCGCGGTCAGCATGGATCCGAGGACCACGCCGATCAGGGCGACGAGGCCCCACACGGAGCCGCCGAGCGCATCGTCCAGGAGCGCCGTCAGCGTCGACTCCTTCGCCACGAATCCGATGGTCGGAGCCACGCCGGCCATCGACGCGACGGCGATGAACGCGGCGGTGGCCATGACCGGTGCCTGCCGGCCGACGCCGGAGAGCTCGGTCACGTCACGCGTGGAGAGCTGCCGGTCGATCACGCCCACGATGAGGAACAGCGCCGACTTGAACAGCGCGTGCCCGATCACCAGCGCGAGGCCGGCGAGGGCGGCCGCCTGCGTGCCGTAGCCGACGACGACCGCGAAGAAGCCGAGCTGGCTCACGGTGCCGAACGCGAGCACGCGCTTGAGGTCGGTCTCCCGCAGCGCCTGGATGCCGCCGAGCAGCATGGTGAGGATGCCGAGCGTGAGCACGATCGGCCGCCACGTCGGGCTGAACGCGAAGATGGGTGCGAAGCGGGCGATGAGGTAGATGCCGGCCTTCACCATGGCGGCGGCGTGCAGGTAGGCGCTGACCGGAGTCGGGGCCGCCATCGCGCCGGGGAGCCAGAAGTGGAAGGGGAACAGCGCCGACTTGCTGATGGCGCCGATCAGGAGCATGACGATCGCGGCATCGACGATCGGGCCGGTCGGCGCGATGGCGAGGATCTCGCGGATGCTCGACGTCCCGGTGTCGACGACGAGCAGCACGACGCCGACGAACATCACCAGTCCGCCGAGCGTCGTCACCAGGAGCGCCTGCAACGCGGCGCGTCGGCTGGCGGCACGGCGTCGGTAGTGGCCGATCAGGAGGTAGGAGAGGATGCTCGTCGCCTCCCAGAACATCACGAGCATCACGAGGTCGTCGGTGAGGACGAGGCCGTACATCGCGCCGGCGAAGGCGAGCAGGACGCCGGCGAACTGCCCGATGCCCGCGGCCTCGTCATGGAAGTACCAGCGGCAGTAGAGGAGCACGAGGGCGCCGACGCCCGTGACGATGAGCGTGAGCACCCACCCGAGGACGTCCATGTTCATGGACAGGTTCAGCCCGAGCTGCGGGATCCACGGCACGGAGACGAACGGGACGGGACCGTCGAGCACCTGCGGCGTGAGCACGAGCGCGTGCACGAACGCGGCAGCCGGGACGAGGGCGGCGACGGCGAAAGCCTGAGCTCCCAACCAGCGCACCAGGACGGGCATCAAGAGCGACCCGAGAAGGAACACTGCGAGGAGCATCAGCATATACGCGGCTCCTCGGGGCTCGTCGGCCGTACGGCTCAGGCGGGCGGTGTCCGACCAGTTTACCGGGCCGAGACGCCTGTCGGCCCCGCGAGCTTCGAGATCGCGTGCCAGAGTGGTCGCATGCGGCGGGTCTGGGGACGCGAACTGGCGGGCTGGGCGGCCGCGCTGGCCCTGGCGCTCGTCACCGTCGGACACCTCGCTTCCTCGCCGCGCTCGGTCCTGATGTTCGACGACGGGGACTCGCTGATCGTGGCCCTCGTCGGCCGATCGATCCTCGACGGGGGCGGAGGCGACTGGGCGCTGTCCAGCGTGCTCTTCCTCCCCGAGATCGCCGTCTTCACGGCTCTCGACGCGGTCGTGCCTCTCGACGTGAACGGCGTGCTCGCAGCCAACGCGGTGGTCAACGTCCTCGCGCTCTACGGGGCGATCCGCCTCGTCGCCGGGCGGCATGCCGTCGGCAGAGCCCCCGTCGCCTGGTCGGTCGCGGCCCTCGCGGCGTTCGCGATCCTCGTCCTCACCGAGTCCGGGCCGTCCCGCGACGCGCTCGAGCTCGCGTCGCTGATGCTGACGACCACGTACTATTCCGCGACCGTCGTGGCCGTGGTCCTCGCCATCGGCCTGTGTCGGCGGTTCCTCGATCGCCCCCGCGGAGGTGCGGCGCTGCCGGTGTCCCTGGGGATCGTCGCGGCGGTGGCGACCCTGAGCAACCCGCTGTTCGCCGCCTGGGCCACGGTGCCCCTCTCCCTCGTCCTGGGCGGGCTCTGTCTCACCACGCCCGCGGTCAGGCGGCGGGGTCTCGCGCTGATCGCTGCGCTGGTCGGGGGCAGCATCGTGGGCTTCCTCGGTCGCATTCCCTTCTCGGCATGGATCGCGAACTCCGGCGCCGGCTACATCCAGCCGGCGGAATGGATTCACTCCGCCGCGTACTACGGCGGCCTCACGATCGATCGGCTGTCGTCCCCCGGCGGGGTGCTCGGCACGGTGGCCGTGCTGGCGCTCACGGTCCTGGCAGTCGTGCGGACGACCCACGCGTCGGACACCGGTGACCGACTGGTGGCCACGGCCGCCTGGGCACTCCCGCTCGTCGTGCTCCTCGGCGGCATCGCGGCGGGAACCCACGCGGCGCGGTACCTGCAGCCGCTCGCCTTCGCCCCGGTCCTCGTCCTCCTCACCCTGCCGCGTGTCCGGATGCGGCGAGCCACGCTGGCGCAGGTCGTCTCCGCCGTCGTCGCCACCGCCCTCCTCATCGGCGGCGTCGCATCCGTACCCCGCATCGTGCAGGCGGCGAGCGCGCCCGACGCCGACCTCGCGTGCGTCACGGCCTGGGTGGACTCGTCAGGGCGCACCGGTGCCGGACAGTTCTGGACGGTCCGGCTCCCGAAGCTGCACGCGGCGGACCCTGCCCGGCTCGTGCAGGTCGATCATGAGCTCCGCGGCTACGCGTGGCTCGTCGATCGTCGCGACTTCGCGGTGGGCGAGGTGTCGTTCCTCATCGAGGACGCGCAGACGGTGGCCTGGAACGTGCCGACCACTGCGGCCCCGACAGCCGTCATCGCGTGCGGGCGGTATCGCATCCTCGACTACGCGCCGGCGGCGCTTCCTCTCGGCCCCGCCCGCTCCTGACCGGTGCTCGCCGTCAGCGCGACGGGGGCGGCGCGGTCGTCGTGCCGGCGCGGAACACGCAGTGCAGGTCCTGCGTGACGCCGGGCTCCCCGCGGAGCATCCTGGCGACCTGCTCCCCCGCAGCCCTCCCCTTCTCGACCGCCGGCTGCACGCTCGTGGTGAGGGTGAGCTCGCCGAGGCCGTCCAGGGGGATGCCGTCGAACCCGGCGACCGAGAGGTCTTCGGGAACCCGGAGCCCGAGTTCCTCCGCGGCGCGGATCACGCCCACCGCCAGCAGGTCGCTCTGCGCGAGCACCGCGGTCGGGCGGGTGTCCGGATCGGCGAGCAGCATCCGCCCGACGAGGATGCCCTCGTCGATCAGGCTGCCGGACGCCGAGATCGCCGGAGCATCGGGGAACACCTCCCGCATGCCGGCGAGCCGATCGACCGTCACATCGACGGTGGCGTTCGCCAGACGCTCCGGTGTGATGAGGGTGCGCTCGCGTTCGGCGTCCAGCGACAGTGTGACGAGGGCGACGTCCCGATGCCCGAGGTCGCGCACGTGCCGCGCGATGTCGGCGGAGGCCGCGACGTTGTCCAGGGTGATGCGCGGGACGTCGAGCCCCGCGTCCCCCTCGATGACGACGACGGGGAGACCGCGTCCGAGCACGATCTCCAGGGACGCGCGGGTGCGTCCGGAGCATCCGATCAGCACGACGGCGTCGACGGGGGCGCTCGCGATGGCCGAGCCGTCCTCGCCCGGCTCGTCGCGCATGAGGAGGATCCCGGCGCTGAGATCGGCGAGCCCGTCGGTGAGGCCGTCCATCATCGCGGTTGTCACCGGGTCGAGGAAGGCCGCGCGCAGATGCCCCTCCAGGACCACCGCCACGATGCCGCTCCGTCCGCGACGGAGGGAGGCGGCGCGCGGATCGGGCCCCGTGTAGCCGAGGTCGGTCGCGGCGGCGAGCACCCGGTCCCTGGTGGCGGGCGCGACCTTGGCCTTGCCGCTGAAGACGACGGACGCGGTCGAGGTGGAGACCCCCGCCTCGCGAGCCACATCGGCGATCGTGGGCCGGCGTGGCGTCTCCCTGGTCATACTCCGAGGATAGCCCGGTTCGGTCACGCAGGGTCGAATCGATTCGATAGGCTGTTCGCCATGGACACCGCCCTCACCCGCTCGCAGTTCGTGCGCTGGCGCACCGCGATCTTCGCCATCTTCCTCGCCAGCGGCCTCTCGATCGCGACCTGGGCCTCCCGCGTGCCGGGGATTAAGGAGGCACTCGACCTCGACAACGCGCAGGTCGGCCTGATCCTCCTGGGCATGGGCGTCGCGTCCATCCTCGGCATCTCGACCAGCCCCGCCGTCATGGCGCGGACCGGTGCGCGGCGCGGCATGCTCCTGGCGATGCTCACGTTCGCCTCGGGCATCGCGCTCGTCGGCCTCGGCGCGACCGTCTTCGGGTCGGTGCCCGTGGTCCTCATCGGCATGGTGCTCTTCGGCTTCGGCAACGGCTGCGTCGACGTCATGATGAACGTCGAGGCCACCGCCATCGAACAGCAGATGGGCCGCACGATCCTGCCGGTGTTCCACGCGTTCTTCAGCTTCGGCACCGTGCTCGGCGCCGGCATCGGCGCCCTCGCCGCGTCCCTCCAGGTCGACGTCGGCACGCACGCGGTGTCGATGGGCGTCCTCATCGCCGTGATCGCCGTCGTCTGCTTCTTCCAGGTGCCCGTGCGCGAGGCCGCGCTCGACCCCGAGGATCACGAGAAGCCCCCGTTCCGCCAGCGCATGCACACCGCGCTCGAGGCCTGGCGCGAGCCGCGCACGTACCTGCTGGGAACCGTCATGCTCGGCATGTCCTTCGCGGAGGGCGGCGCCAACGACTGGATCGCCCTGGGCACCGAGCAGGGACACGGCTTCGCGGAAGGCACAGGCGCCGTCGCCCTGGCGGTGTTCTCCGTCGGCATGACGGTGGTGCGCCTCTTCGGCGGACCGCTGGTCGATCGCTTCGGCCGGGTGCTGGTGCTGCGCATCCTGGCCGCGACCGCCGCCACCGGGATCCTGCTGTTCATCCTCGCGCCCACGCTGCCGCTGGTCCTCGTCGGCGCGGCGCTGTGGGGCATCGGTGCGTCGCTCGGCTTCCCCCTCGGCATGTCGGCCGCGGCGGACGACCCGGCCAAGGCCGCCGCACGGGTGAGCGCGGCGGCGACCATCGGCTACGTGGCATTCCTCGGCGGCCCGCCGGTGCTCGGGGTCATCAGCGAGCACATCGGACTGCTCAACACGCTCTTCATCCTCGTCGCGCTCGTGGTGCTCTCGGGTCTCTTCTCCGGCGCCGCCCGACCGCTGCGCGCCGAGGAGAAGGCTCCGGCGGTTCCTACCGTCGAGCGCTGACCCAGTCCTCGACCCCGCGGACGAGCGCGGCCGCGTGCGACCGGCTGCGCGTGCCGAGCGTGTCCGCGTTGGGGCCGGACTTCAGTTCTCTGGATGCTTCATATCGGTGACGAAGCGCGTCCTTTCAGGGGTTCAAGAGTCTGTCCCCCGAATGGTGGACAGACAGTGCCGTTGGCGGCTGCTTACCGTGGCTCCGCGTCAGCCTTCGGCATTGGCGCCAGAAACGAATGGGATGTTGCGAAGGAAGCTTGGGATCGTCGGCGCTGTCACGGCGGTTGCTGCGCTTACGGTGACGATGGTTTCACCGGCCAATGCGGCGGATGGCTCAGTCGACCACGCCGAAGTGGTGGCTGCGACGATCGAAGCCGCTGCGCCGACAACGGAGATGTCCAGCCCGGGAACGGAGAACCGCTGATGGTGAACGAACCGATCATCTACCTCCTCACCGTGCTTCTCGGAGCGAGCGTGGGTATCAGTTTCGCGTCGACCGCGGTCGGACCGTTTCGCTGGCTGGGTCGGGTGGCGGGGCTCCTGGTCCTGGGCGTTGTCGTCGTCGCTGGCCTCATCATCGGCGCGCAGGCTGTGTGGATCGGGCCCCTCTTCCTGCTCGCGCTGTTCGTTACGAACGTGATGGTAGGGGCTTCCCTACGCCGAGACGACCCCGTGTTCCTAGCCCAGTCGTACTGGCGGCGTGTCCTGCTTGTGAGCAGGGGCTACAAGAGCGCGCCGAGCGCCGCTGTAGGAGAACCGGACCGTTCCAACGCTCAGATCTAAGCGGCCAGCGCTGACTCAGTCCTCGACCCCGCGGACGAGCGCGGCCGCGTGCGACCGGCTGCGCGCGCCGAGCTTGGTGAGGACGTTCGAGACGTGCGTCTTCACCGTCGGGACGGAGATCCGCAGGCGCGCGGCGAGCTGGGCGTTCGACCACCCCTGCAGGATCCCGTCGAGGACGTCGCGCTCCCGGGGCGTCAGCTCCGGCAGCGCGAACGTCGTCATCGGCGCCGGCTCCGGGGTGGACGCCGCCACCGCGGCGAGCGCGCGGCGGGTGACCCGCGGATCCAGCGCTCCCTCTCCGGCGGCGACAGCACGCACCGCCTGGACGAGAGTCGGCGCGTCGACCGTCTTCAGGAGGAATCCGACCGCTCCCGCCCGGATCGCCGCGAGCACGAGCTCGTCCTCGTCGAAGCTCGTCAGGACAAGCACATCCCCCAGTCCGCGCTCGACGATCTCGCGGGTGGCCGAGACCCCGTCGCGTCCCGGCATGCGCAGATCCATGAGGACGACATCCGGCCGGAGCGCTGCGGCGTTGCGCACGGCCACCTCGCCGTCGGCGGCCTCCCCGACGACCGTGATGTCGTGCGTGTCCAGCATGATGCGCAGGCCGGCGCGGATCGCGCCGTGGTCGTCGGCGAGCAGCACGGTCGGTGCGGTCATGCCCGGCCCCCCACCGGCAGTCGCGCCTCGACCAGCCAGCCGTCGACCTCCGGACCGGCCCGGAACGTCCCGCCCAGCGCGGTGATGCGCTCGCGCAGCATCTGCAGCCCCCACCCCTCGCCGCCTTGCCCGGCGGTGACGGTCGCCGCGCCGCCCCGCGACCGCACCGTAACGTGCGCCTGACCGTCGACAGGGCCGATGGCCACGTCGACCACGGCGCCGTTCGCATGGCGGACGCAGTTCCCCAACGCTTCACGCACCACCCGCACAACCGCCTGCTCTCCGCCGCCGCCGAGCGCACCCGGATCCTCGACGGCGAGGCGCACGTCCAAGCCCGAGCGTCGGGCCTCCGCGGCGAGGCCCTCGAGGTCGGCCCATCCCGGGGTCGGCGCGAGCGCCCCGTCGCCGCGGCGCAGCACCCCGATCATGGTGCGCAGGGCTCCGTGCGCGTCCAGCCCGGCATCGCGCACGGCCTGCAGCGCGGCGCGATCGTCCGACCGTGCCGCGGGCGCGGCGAGCGCCGCCTCCGCCCGGATGGCCATGGCCATCACGTGCCCCGCCACCACATCGTGGAGTTCGCGCGCCATCGCCTCGCGCTCGCGCTGCACGGCCTGCGCCCGATCTCGGGCGGCGGTCGCCGAGGCGTCCTCCGCCCGCTGACGGTGCAGGTCGGCCAGCTCGTGCGCCTGCGACACCGCGACCGCCCACCAGTAGTCCGTACCGAAGATCGCGCCGAACTGCACCGCGAACAGCACCGCGACCGCGGGCGTCGCCGCCGAGAAGAGCAGGGCGGCGAGGAAGAGGACGACGGTCGCCGCGCCCAGGAGCACGAGCAGCACGCGGCGCCCGCGTGGGCCGGCGAGGAAGGCCGCCGTCCACAGCACGTCCAGCAGCACCACGAGCGTCCCGACGCCGCCGACCGTGAGCAGGTCCGCGACGAAGAGCACGGCGACGAGGGCGAGCACGGTCCACGGACGACGGCGCTTGCCGAGGGCCAGAGCGCAGGCCGGGATCGCGAGGACCAGCGCCCACCACGGCGAGACGTCTTCCGACAGCAGGGAGAAGGGCCCCCAGAGGCCGTGGAACCCGAGAGCGGCCATGACCGTCGCGAGGGCGGCCATGGCCAACGGGTCCACCCACCACCGATGCCGCCGGTACCAGGCGGCGGGCCCTCCGTCGGCGGGATCGTGCATGCCCTCATGCAACCACGGCCCGGACGGTGTCGCATCCGACCAAAGGATGAGGGCATCCGGACGACCCCGACTTTCGCCCGATCCGCGCTCGGCGTGCCGCGGGGATCGTGGACGCATGGAACTCTTCGGCGGGCTGCCGCTGCCCCTCTCCCTCGCCGTGCTCGCGCTCATCGACGGTCTGAGCGTCGGGACGCTGCTCATCCCGGTCTTCCTCCTCCTGCACCCCGGACGCGTGCGCGCCGGGCGGATCCTCCTCTACCTCGCGACGATCGCGGTGTTCTATCTCGTGGTCGGCCTCCTCTTCCTCTGGGGCCTGGTGAACCTCGTCGACGTCGCCTCCGACTTCCTGAGCTCTCCCGCGGGCATGATCACCCGCCTCGTCGTCGGCGCCGCGCTGCTCGTCACCGCCTTCGTGATGCCGACGAAGCCTGCGGAACCGGCGCCGGTCGGAGCGCCCGCGGCCACTGTGGCGACCGTCCACGGCGTGCCGGGCAGCGAACCGCCCATTCCCTCGACCGCCACCGCGACGAACGCTCCGCGTCCCGGTCGGATCACTCGATGGCGGGAACGTCTGCTCGACCCGCAGACCCGGGGGTTCGCGGTCATGGCCGTCGCCATCGCCGCCGGACTCGTGGAGGTCGCGACGATGCTCCCTTACATCGTCGCGATGACGATGCTCGCGGACGCCGGCGTCGACACGCCGCTCCGGGTGCTCTCCCTCGCGGGATACTGCGCGCTGATGATCCTCCCGGCGCTCGTGCTCCTCGTGCTCCGGCTCGTGGCGGCCCCGCTCGTGCAGCGTCCGCTGGAGCGCTTCGCCGCCTGGATGGAGCGGACGGGCGCGGAGAACACGGCGTGGATCATCGGCATCATCGGCTTCCTCATCGCCCGCTCCGCCGCGACCGAGCTCGGACTCTTCGACGCGTTCCTCTGACCGCGTGACCGGCGACGACGAAGTAGGCTCGTCGGGTGCGTCTCGTCATCGCCCGCTGCTCGGTCGACTACACCGGTCGGCTCAATGCCCACCTTCCGCTCGCCACCCGCCTGCTCGTGCACAAGGGTGACGGGAGTCTGCTCGTGCACTCCGACGGCGGCAGCTACAAGCCGCTGAACTGGATGAGCCCGCCGTGCGTGCTCGCGACCGAGGAACCGGGCGAGGAGGAGGCCGGCGCCGGCGTGGTCGAGGTGTGGCGCGTGACCCACAAGAAGACCGGCGATGCCCTCCGTGTGCAGATCTACGAGGTCATCCACGACTCCAGCCACGAGCTCGGGATCGACCCCGGCCTGCAGAAGGACGGTGTCGAGGCCGACCTGCAGCGCCTGCTCGCGGAGCAGGTGGACCGCGTCGCCGAGGGCGCCACCCTGGTCCGTCGCGAGTACCCCACGGCCATCGGCCCGGTCGACCTGCTGGTGCGCGACGCCGACGGCGTGGCGATCGCGGTCGAGGTCAAGCGGCGCGGCGACATCGACGGCGTCGAGCAGCTCACCCGCTACCTCGAGCTCCTGGGACGCGACCCCCACCTCGCCCCGGTGCAGGGCGTGTTCGCCGCCCAGGAGATCAAGCCGCAGGCCCGCGTCCTCGCCGAGGATCGCGGCATCCGCTGCCTCGTGCTCGACTACGACGACATGAAGGGCATCGAGTCGGGCATCCCCCGCCTCTTCTGACCTCAGCGCGTCGAGACCAGGCGGCGCTGCGGCCCCTCCAGCCGCGCGATCGCGATCTTCACCTCGGTGAGCTCGTGCTCGATCCGGTCGAACTGCGCGTCCACCGCGGCGAACCGCGTGTCCATCCGACCGATCATCCAGCCGAATCCGCTGATGATCGCGACGAGAGTCGTCGCGGCCGTCGCCAGCATCGTGATGACTTCCACCGACACGTACATGCCCCCATTCTCACCCGTGATCCCGCCGCTGTCACGACTCTAGATCGGCGTGAAGGGCCTTCCCGCGTTCGGTGGACGAACTCGTTTCGTGCACACCTGTGCAGGACGGGCGGGCACCCGTTCGCGGGACCCTAGGCTGGAGGCATGCCCTCTTCGCCTTACTCGTGTGTGCTCTGGGACGTCGACGGGACCATCGTCGACGCCTCGGTCGGAATCCTGCGTCGCCTCAACATCGCCCTGACGCACTTCGGCCACCCGGCGCCGACGCGCGAGGAGCTCGTGCACTGGATCGGCCCTCCCATGTTCCAGTCCTTCCAGGACCAGGCCGGGATGACGCCGGAGCAGTCGGCCGAGGCGGTGGCGTTCTACCGCACCCTCGGCAAGGCCGACGGGTACACGACCGACGTGCAGACCTACCCCGGGGTCGCCGAGCTGATCCATGACCTTCACGCGGCGGGCGTCCCCCAGGCGACGGCGAGCTCGAAGCCGGAGAATCAGGTCGACGCCCTGGTGGATCACTTCGGACTCCGGCCGTCGTTCCTCACGACCGTTGGTGCCACGCCGGACGAGGCCACGCTCGCGTCCAAGACCGACATCGTGGCCGAGGCGCTGCGACGGCTGCGCGCGCTCGGTGCCGACACCTCCCGCCCGGTCCTCGTGGGCGACCGGCACCACGACGTCGAGGGCGGTCTCGCCAACGGCGTACCCGTGATCTTCGTCGGCTGGGGCTTCAGCGACCCGCACGAGGGTGACGACGCGGCGTTCCGCGTCACGACGGTGGACGAGCTGCGCGCACTCCTGCTTCCCTGACCGGCTCCAGGGCCGTCAGGGAAGACGAAACTCCCCGCCGGGTCAGCGCCTGCGCGTGGATCCGACGGGGAGTTCCCGGTGTTGCTTCCGCCTCAGACGGGGCGGATGTTCTCTGCCTGCAGGCCCTTGGGGCCCTGCGCCACATCGAACTCGACCCGCTGGTTCTCTTCGAGAGAGCGGTAGCCGGATGACTGGATGGCGGAGTAGTGCGCGAAGACGTCAGCGCCTCCGTCGTCGGGGGAGATGAAGCCGAAGCCCTTCTCCGAGTTGAACCACTTGACCGTGCCCTGGGTGCTCATGTACTGCCTGTTCTGCTGATGTAGAAGCCGACGCAGGGGTGCACCGACATCGCTAACGCTAGTGGAGGGGACCCCCGGCGGAATAGCCGTTGCGAGAAGGTAATCCAAATGTTGCATGAGCGGATGCGCCCGGAAAATGGTGTGGCCCTCACCGCGGGGGGAGCGATGAGGGCCGAAGACGACCGGAGGGTGCGTCAGAAACAGCCTAACCCCTCCGGGACCTTCTTGTCCCCCTTTTGGGGGACAAATCTGAAAAAACTTCGTAGCGAGTAGCCGGAGAGCGGCCCTCTCGAGGAGTCCATTGGGGACTGAACTACTCGAGAGGGCCCAATCGCATGCACGGATCGTCCGGCCCGTGGGGAGGGCCTCCGCCTCCTGGGGAGAGGCGTAGACGATCGATCCCCTTGCATGCACTTTCACCATAGGGGAGGACATGATCTGCCGCCATGGACCTTGACAGATGCGGCGGTAGCCTGATTCGGTGACCCTGCTGAACAAGGACATGACGCTCTGCATCTCGCTGTCCGCACGACCGAGCAACAACGGCACGCGCTTCCACAACCACCTGTACGAGGCCCTCGGTCTGAACTGGATCTACAAGGCCTTCGCCCCGACCGACCTCACCCAGGCCATCGCGGGAGTACGCGGCCTCGGCATCCGCGGGTGTGCGATCTCGATGCCCTATAAAGAGGACGTCATCGCTCTCGTCGACCGCATGGACCCCTCGGCGCAGGCCATCGACTCCGTGAACACGATCGTGAACGACGACGGCGTGCTCACGGCCCACAACACCGACTATGCGGCGATCGCGCAGCTGATCGCGGAGAACGACCTGGACCCCGCGTCCTCCGTCCTCCTCCGGGGTTCGGGCGGCATGGCGAAGGCCACGGCAGCCGCGTTCCGCGACGCCGGCTTCACGGACGTGACGATCGTCGCCCGGAACGAGACGGCCGGCCGCGCCCTCGCCGAGCTGTACGGGTTCGCCTGGCGCGCGGATGCCGGAGACGCGACGGCCGACGTGATCGTGAACGTCACCCCCATCGGCATGGCCGGGGGTGCGGAGGCCGACGCCCTCGCCTTCCCGGAGCCGACCATCGCCGCCGCCGCCGTCGTGTTCGACGTCGTCGCCCTGCCCGCCGAGACACCGCTCATCGCCGCCGGTCGAGCCGCGGGCAAGACCGTGATCACGGGCGCCGAGGTCGCGACGCGGCAGGCGCTGGAGCAGTTCGTCCTCTACACCGGCATCCGTCCGTCCGCGGAGCAGGTGCGCGCCGCCGAGGAGTTCATGCGCGCCGGAGCGTGACGCGCTGAACGCGTGTCAGGACGCGCGGCCCTCGGCGAGGTAGCCGAGCCGGTGCAGCGTCTCCGCGTTCCGCCAGCGGAGCATCGGCGTGGTCAGGAACCGGGGCAGGACCGTCGCCGGGCCCTTGACCGGCTCCTCATCGATGCGCACCTGGCACCCCGTCGGGGTCGTGCGCGCACGGATCGTCACCTGCGCCTCGCCCACCGGCCAGCCGCGCGCCCGCATCACCGCGCGGTGCGGCGGGTGCCACTCCACCAGCTCGGTCGTGTCGTCCAGGAGTGCGGGCCAGGTACCGACCGAATGGTGCAGCTGGGCGCCCGCCGCCGGCCAGGAGTCGTCGACATCGCGCATGCGAGAGGCGCCGACCACCCACGCGGGGTACAGCCAGCCGTTCGCCAGCACGTGGAACACGTCATGGGTGCTGCACGTCAGGTCGCGGGTGTTGGTGGCCATGGTTCCTCCGTTCCGGTCCCATCCTGCGCGATCCGCACGACGGTCGGACAGGTGCTTGACATCGGCCTGCCCGACCGCCCGGCTAGCACAAACGCCTCGAGGACGCCGCCCCCTTGGGGCCCGTCGAGCTCCCGTGACAGGGTCGGACCATGCTTCAGCGACTGACTTCCCGACTGTCCGGCGGTGTCGACGCGATCCTGCACGAGGACTCGCCGTCACTGCTCACCCGGGGCTACGACTTCGGCGAGCGCGTCTGGCGCCGAGCCCGCCCCGGCGCCCGGTCGGCTCCGATGCGCCTCCTCGGGCACCCGGCCGCGTTCGTCCGCGGCGCCGAGGGCGTCGAGCTGTTCTACGACGAGAGCCGCATCGCCCGTGCCGGTGCCATGCCGGGGATCATCCGCGAACCGCTGTTCGGGCACGGGTCGGTGCACGCGCTCGACGGCACCGCTCACCGCCACCGCAAGGCGACCTTCGTCGAGGCGGCGTACGAGGATGCGCAGGTCGAGCGGCTCACGCCGTTCCTCGAACGGGAATGGGCGGCCGAGCGCGAGGACTGGCGCGCCGGCGGCACCCGCAGCGCCTATGACGCGGCCGTCGGCGCGTTCGGGCGCGCGATGATGCGCTGGGCCGGGCTCCCGGGCACGCCGGCGGCGCAGACCAGCTGGGCCGCGCGCCTCGCGCAGATCGTCGACGGCTTCGGCGCCCCCTACTCCCCCGCCTACGTCGAGGCCTTCGCGAACCGGGTCTTCTCGGACCGGCATGCGCGTCGGCTCATCGAAGCGGTCCGCGAGGGCCGGCTCCCGTCCGCCGAGGGCACGGCGCTCGCGCTGTGGGCCGCGCATCGCGACGAGCACGGCGAGCTGCTGCCTGCCCGGGTCGCCGGGGTCGAGCTGCAGAACAGCATCCGTCCGATGATCGCCGCCGCACGTTTCGTAGCCTTCGCCGCGAAGCAGCTGCACGACCATCCCGAGTGGCGTACCCGGATCGCCGCCGAGACCGCCGAGCGGGGATCGCTCGTGGGGGGAACGCTCGCGACGATGTTCGCGCAGGAGGTGCGGCGGACCGGACTGTTCGTGCCCATGCTGCCTGGTCGCACCATCGCCGAGGTCGAGATCGACGGCGTCACGGTCCCGGTGGGCGGCCGGGTCGTCCTCGACATCCTCGGCACGAACACCGACGAGCGGTCGTGGTCCCACCCGGAGCGCTTCGCCCCCGAGCGGTTCACCGATGTGGAGGACTACGAGGAGATCACGACCTTCGTCCCCCAGGGTGGGGGCGACGTCGCCACCGGTCACCGCTGCCCCGGGGAGAAGCTCGTCATCGCGGGACTCTCCGCCGCTGTCGCCGTCCTGAGCGACCCGGAACTGGCTGTGCTCGACGAGGGGCTCAACGTGAATCGCCGCCGCCTCCCCACCAAGCCCGCGTCCGGAGGACGGGTGCGCAGTGCCGGATCCGGGCGCGGCTGCCCCTTCCACTGAGCCACCGGATCTCACCCACCGGAGCTGTACCGGACGTTTCAGGAGATGAAGGACGGCTGCATCAAGGCCGTACTGCACCCCTCCGCCGCCTGACGGGTCGGTCGAGGGGCTCTTCGAGCAACCCTGGTTGACAATCCGCGCGTCAGCAACCTAGGTTGACAGTATGGAGTCCCTCGACATCGCCCGCGCTGCGGCGGACACGACCGACCCGCGCGCCGGCCTGCGCGCCGTCGCCTCCCTCCGGACCCTCGCCGACGCGCTCGAGCTGCGTCAGGTGGAGGCCGCGCTCCGCGCCGGAATGAGTTGGCAGACCATCGCAGACGCTCTCGGCGTGACGCGACAGGCCGTGCACAAGAAGCACAGCCGCCGCATCGATCCGACCATCCCCGTGCCGCGGAGGAACGCATGAGTCGCTTCACGCAGGCCGCCGCCACCATGCACACGCTGTCGCTCGCGGCGATGGAGGAGGCGTCGCGCTACGGCGTGCATGACGCGGACATCGACCACCTGCTGCTCGCGCTCACGATCGACGCCGACACCGGCGGGCAGGTGCTCCGGCGGGCCGGGATCCGCCTCGATGCCACCCGGGCCGCTGTCGCGGCGCAGCACGCAGGGCAGCTCCTGGCCATGGGGATCGATGCCCCGGCGGTGGGCCCTGGCCGCATCGTGTTCCATGAGACCGACGGCTACGACTGGACCGAGCGTGCCCTCGCGGTACTCCGAGCCGCGTCCCAGGGAGGTCGGCGAGGGGACTCCGCCGCCGTGCTTCGGGCCCTGCTCGCAGAACCCAGCGGCCTGATCGCCGCCATCCTCGCTCGTCTCGCCGTGACGGAAGACGACCTCACGGCGCAGCTCGACGAGGTCGAAGGCACCGCGCGCTCCCCCCAACCGGGCGAAGAGCGGGCGGCCGGGGGGATCACCGGGTCCCGCTCGATGTTCGTGCCGGCCGCGGAAACCGAGGTTCGGGCGGTGCTCGCCGATCCTGAACGGCTCCCGGAATGGGAGCAGAGCGTCGCGACCGTCCTCCCCGCCGGGGACGACGGCCCCTGGGAGGCGTTCGCCCCGACGACGACCCCGGACGGACGACCCCTGCATCGCAAGCCGGAGTTCCATCGCCTTCACGTAACGCAGGAGAAGGAGCGGTCCGGGGCGGTGACCTGGCGCTTCGAGTACCCCGACGCGCCCCAGGCGAATCCGCGCGTCCTCACGATGGCACTCGAACCGGCCGCCGGCGGGACGCAGCTCCGCGCGACGATGACGTGGGAGACCAGGCCCCGCGGTCCGGTGCGGCGGGCACTGCGGGCACCGCTGCTTCCACTGTGGCGCGGCCTCGTCTTCATCCAGCTCGCGCAGGTCGAGAGCGGGATCAGCCGCATCTTCCGGTGAGTGGCGGCTCAGTCGCCTGCGTGCCGCGGACCGACGCCCGGCTCCTTGCTGTGGGTCGACTCGTAGGCGGGTTCGGGCGGGTTCTTCGACGCCGGGTCGACGCGGGCCGCGTTTCCGGCTCCGGCGTCCGCACCGGCGCCACCGGCGGGCACGTCCTGAAGGGCATCGGGGTCGTCGCCGCCCCGTTCGGCGAGGTGTGCCGCGACGCCCTCGCGAGACGGTTCCTCCTCGGACTCGGCGGCGGCGTCCTCCTCCGCGAGCCGCAGAGCCTCCTCCGACAGCAAGGGCTCATCCGGGTACATGAAGGCTTCCGGGTTCGACATCACGCGCTCCTCTCGTGGCGGAGACTCCAGAGTGCGCCGGATCCGCGCTCAGGACAAGGCCCGTTGACAGCTCGCCGTCGCCCCGGTATCCCCGGTGGGCGCAGCGGAGGACCGCCACCCCCACCGGGCCGGAGCCCTCAGCTCTTCGCGCCCTTGCGAGGCTTGAGGAACTCGTCGGGTGCGTTCTTCGCGCGCTTCGCCGCCCGCTTCTCCTTGAGCGAGAGCTGCGGCTCCTTCTTCCCTGCGCGACCCGGTGTGGACTTTCCTGACATGGCGCTTCCCCTTTGTGACTGGCTGGCGTAACCCCCGACCATACCCGGAAGCACAGGGAAGTCAAATTTCCCGCTGAACGGGAGAAAAACGGTCGCGGGAATCGCTCGGAACCCCATGCGTCGGGGTGGACACTCCCGCACTTCTTTTGAATGACTCAAAATAACGTGATACCGTCGGAGGACAGCAACCGGCCAGGCCGACCGCTCCGCACACCCGTCACCGGGCCGCCCGCGGGGCGCGCCGCCGCACCACGCGCACCGACCCCGGGGAGACCACCCCGCCGTCCGGCGTACGCCTCGCGAGGGACCCCGTCCCTCGGCGCGAGCCTGCCCACCCGCCCCGAGAGAGGAACACCATGCCAGAGACACGACCCACCGACCAGCGGAGGACGGGGTTCACCTCGATGCCGCACGCTCTCGGCCGCGGCGGCCGCGAGGACATCGTCTGGGAGGCGCTCGAGCGGGTGGACGGCAAGCCGGCGCCCGCGATCGGCGTCATGCAGGCGGCGATGGGCACGGAGGCCCAGATCCGCCTGACCGCGGACGTGATCCGCGCCTACCTCGATGCGCACGGCCTTCGAGACACCGGGGAGTGGGCTGCGCGCCAGGGCGGTGCCGCATGAGGCGCCGGCTCCGCACGGAGACCCAGGAACACGCCGACGCCGTGCTGCGGCTGCAGCCGGCGGAGCTTCACGACACGGCGCCGTTCGCCCCCGGTGACGACCGCTTCGTCGCCGAGCTCGCCTCCCCCGGCCTGGGCGCGTGCTCATTCGTGCTCGGCCCGCAGGGGACACCTCCGCCCGCGTGGATCGTGCTCGACTACGCCGACGGGCAGCAGCGCCGGTGGCGGCGCGCCCGGCGCGCGGGCGGTCGGCACTTCTTCACGCTCGCGGAGGACACGGCGAGCGCGGGATACATCACGACTGTTGCCTGAGGCAACTTTGAGGCGTACCCTGGACACATGACCACCGGCGAAGACGTCGCCGGCATCCACCTGGCCCTCGTCCGCGTGGTGTCGGAATGGAGTGAGAGCGACCTGCAACGCCAGGTCGCTGAAGCCGTCGACGTCGCCCTCGACCCGTCCGCCATCCGCGCGCTCTACCTGCTCGGGATGAACGGGGGCGCGATGGGCTTCGGCGACCTGGCCGCGCATGCGACGCTGTCGCGGCCGACCACGTCGAAGCTCGTCACCCGCATGGCGACGCAGGGCGTCGTCGACCCCGTGCGCTCGGGTCGCACCGTCGAGGTTCGACTGACGGACGCGGGCCGGACGGCCTATGCGCGCCTAGTCGAGGCCGGCCATCGCATGGTCGACGATGCGCTCGCGGGCTGGTCACCGGACGAGATCGACGGATTCCGCCGCCAGCTCGGCCGCTTCGTCACCGCACTGTCCGGCACGCCGCCGGTCGTGTCCATCAAGGAGGAAACCTCATGACCCGCACCTATGTCGTCACCGGATCCGCATCCGGCATCGGCGCCGCCACCACCGAGCTGCTCCGCTCGCACGGCCACACCGTCATCGGCGTCGACCTCGCCGGGGTCGAGGTCGACGGCGATCTGTCCACCCACGAGGGACGTCTGGCTGCGGCGAGCGCCGTGGTCGAGGCGGCAGACGACGGGATCGACGCCGTCATCGCCTGCGCCGGCATCTCGGCTCCGATCTCGAAGACGATGTCCATCAACTTCTTCGGCGTGACCGAGTTCCTGACCGCGCTCCAGCCCACGCTGAGCCTGGCCGACGCACCGCGCGCCGCCGTGGTGTCGTCGATGGCCTCGCTGCAGCCGGTGTCGCCCGAGCTCGTCGACGCCGCCCTCGCCGGCGACGAGGCGCGCGCGATCGAGATCGGCGACCGCCTGGCCGCAACCCCCGAGGCCGGGTTCCTCAACTACTCGTCCAGCAAGCGCGCCCTGTCGCGCTGGGTCCGTCGTGAGAGCGTCACCCCGGCGTGGGCGGGCGCGGGCATCCCGCTGAACGCCGTCGCCCCCGGCACCGTCACCACGGCGATGACGGCCGGCCTGCTCGACTCGCCCGAGGGCCTGGCCATGGTGGACGCCGCTGTGCCGATGCCGCTGAACTACCACCAGCCGGCGTCCTCCATCGCCGAGCTGCTCGTCTGGCTGACGAGCCCGGCCAACACCCACATGGCGGGGCAGACGATCTACTGCGATGGCGGGGCAGACGCCGTGCTGCGGGGCGACGACATCTGGTCCTGGAACGACGCACCGCAGAGCTGAGTCCTCCCGGTCAGCCTCGCGGACGCCCCGGCGGCGTGCCGCGGAGGAGCGCATACGCGCCGAGGGTGGGCGCCCGCACCGTGCCGTCCTGCCGGAGCGGGTGCTCCTCCCCCTCGGGCACCGCGAGCAGCACGACGTAGCCGAGCTCCTGCGCGGCGGTCCCCCACCCGCGGGGTACGGCGTTCTCCCGCGCCGCCTCGGTGTGCGCGCCCCGCACCCCCGCGAGGTCGCGCACCCGCAGGCGGTCGTCGCCGTCGAACTCCACCGCCACCCGCCCGAGCGGCGTCAGCGGACCGTTCACCGGAGGCTCCAGCACCCGCCATCCGCCGGCCCGCAGTCGGCCGGCATCCCCTCCACCGGACGGCAGCAGCAGCAGCAGACCCGGGGCGGAGCGGTCTCCGTGGGCGAGGAGGACGAACAGGAAGGTCGGCTCCCCCTCCTTCGCCCGCTGCGCCCGAGAGGAACGGCGGACGAGGGCGATCCCGCCGACCACGGCGAGCGCACCTCCGGCCGCGGGAACACCGGCGAGGAGGAATGCGACCACCACGACCGCGAGGCCGGTGGCGACGCCGACGCCGCGGAGCGCCCGGGGGTCAGCGGCCGTGATCCGACCCATGCGTCCGCCCGTCCCCCTCGATCTCGCCGCCCGGCTCGGAGGCCGGCGATCCGTGCCCGGCATCCACCCGCTCGATCTCGGCCTGCGTGAGCGGAGCGAGGCGGTCTTCGAAGAACCAGCGCGACATCGCGGAGCGGAGGTTCTCCGTCCACGGGATGCGTCCCTTGGCGTTCGGGCGGACGACCAGCGGCTCGTAGCCGTCGACGTCGATGAGCTTCCAACGGTCGTAGACGTCGACCGGCTGGTGCACCTCGACGAACTCGCCGCCGGGGAGGCGGACGATGCGTCCGGACTCGAAGCCGTGCAGGACGATCTCACGGTCCTTCTTCTGGAGCGCGATGCAGATGCGCTTCGTGACGAAGTAGCCGGTGAGCGGTCCGACGATGAGCAGCGCCTGCAGGGAGTGGATGACCCCTTCCATGGTGAGCATGAAGTGCGTGGCGATGAGGTCGGAGGAAGCCGCCGCCCACAGGACCGCGTAGAAGATGACGCCGGCGACGCCGATCGCGGTGCGGGTGGCCGCGTTGCGCGGACGCTGCGCGATGTGGTGCTCGCGCTTGTCGCCGGTGACCCACGCCTCGATGAACGGGTAGAAGAGCACCGTGAGGATGAAGAGTCCCATCACCGCCACCGGGATGATGATGCCGAAGGACCAGGTGCGATCGAACAGCACGATGTCCCAGTTCGGTGGGGCGAGGCGGAGAGCGCCGTCCGCGAACCCGATGTACCAGTCCGGCTGGGTGCCGGCCGAGATCGGGGACGGGTCATACGGACCGTAGATCCAGAACGGGAGGATCTGGAAGAACGTTCCCAGCACCGCGATCACTCCGAACACCAGGAAGAAGAACCCGCCCATCTTCGCCGCGTACACCGGCATGATCGGGTACCCGACGACGTTCGCGTTGGTGCGGCCGGGGCCGGCGAACTGGGTGTGCTTGTTCACGATCATCAGGAGCATGTGCACCGCGATGAGCGCGATCACCAGCATCGGCAGGATGAGGATGTGCAGCGTGTACAGCCTGCCGATGATGTCGGTGCCGGGGAACTCGCCGCCGAAGAGGAGGAACGAGGTCCAGGTGCCGATCAGCGGCAGACCCTTGATCATGCCGTCGATGATGCGCAGGCCGTTACCCGAGAGCAGGTCGTCGGGGAGCGAGTAGCCGGTGAAGCCCTCGG